>Ga0315268_10000064_pt1 | contig 114236 bp, 132 predicted proteins | sample C1_top_MG_FD_204535 | JGI IMG/M metagenome (GOLD analysis project Ga0315268, IMG submission 204535) | Sediment microbial communities from Yellowstone Lake, YNP, Wyoming, USA - C1_top | ecosystem: Environmental > Aquatic > Freshwater > Lake > Sediment | place: USA: Wyoming | collected 2017-08-01
ATTAATTTTCACATAAATTTTATTTTTTTATTTTTTTTTTTTTGTCTTGGGGCGGGGGGGCCCCCAATTGAACCCACGACCACCAACTTAGGAGGCTGGTGCTCTATCCAGCCCAAAGGGTTTAGACCCAGCACCACTCACTTCTAACCCAAAGGGAATCCGTACTGAGCTACCCGCCCTTCACGTCCTTTTTCATTAAAGTTTCCTGAATTTAAGAGATTTGGGTCACAAGGCGTTGACATCGTCTGGCTTCAGATGCTGCCCCGATAGTGTCACACCTGCATCGCTGGTTGGCGAACTTTTCTTTTGCGTTGGGATTTGAAATCTTAAATAAAGACGTTGAGCAAAGGATGGAAGAGAAGGAGTCCGCCGTGAAAGAAGTTGAGTTGAAACTTGTTTCTGAACTCATGAAGAACAGCCGAAGAAGCGACAGAGAACTGGCCAGAGCAATCGGAGTCTCCCAGCCCACGATCACTCGGACCATCAAGAAGCTGGAGAAGGAAGGCATAATCAGAGAATACACCATGATACCTGACTTCAGCAAACTCGGCTACGAAATCCTAGCAATAACGCTGGTCAAACATGCAAAGCAATTGGACTCAAAGGAACTGGATGAGGTGGCAAAGATGGGGATAGAACGCGCCCGAAGAGAAAGCTCAACTGAAATCATAATGGCTGAAAGAGGACTCGGCCTAGGAGCCGATTCAATCATAATCTCATACCAGAAAGACTATTCCGCCTATCTGGACCACATGGAGAGGCTGAAAAAGTTCCAGCACATAGACTTCTCCAACGTTCAGAGTTTCCTGATTAACTTAAATGACAAGATCCATTACCGCTCGCTTACTTTTTCAACCTTGGCCAAAAACCTGTTGAAGATGCACGAAGAAAGCGGTCAAGAATGACTTATTGGCAAGTCTTTGGAATTACGTACAAAACAGGAGCCAAAAGGACAGACTCCACTTTCTGCAAAAAACTTAAACTGCACTCAGGCACCAACTGTTATGCCGGTGCGGGGGTACCCGAGCCAGGTCTAAATAGGCGGGCCAGAAACTAAGCGAAGCCTAAGACAAGGGGGAGGACTTAAGATCCTCTGGCGAAGGCCTCCGTGGGTTCGAATCCCACCCCCCGCACCACTATGTTGCGCAAGAAGCACCGAGTCTTCTGATCACAAGATCGTAATTTCAAGAATTGCGCTTATGATAGACAGAAGTCCCAAGACAATGAACAAGCTTGCCGTGCCTATCTTCAACCATTTTCTTGGCAGGTGAGCCAAGATCTTCGCTCCAAGAACTGCCCCGACTCCGGTCAAAACCGCAAAGGCTAACATCGCTCCCAGAAGCACGGAGTCCCAACTTGTCTCTCCAGCCAAGGCAATCGCTGCAATCTGAGTCTTATCGCCCACTTCGCTCAAAGCTATCAGATAGAACGAAGCGAACCAAGGAAAACGGTTCTTCTTCTTGACCTCTATTACGTCATCTTCTTTCGACAGCAGAGTGACTACCCCGAAGAGGATAAAAACGCATCCGGAAGCGATCGCAATCCATCTAATTGGCAACACTGCAAGCAAAGCTCCGCCAATAACAATACTCACGCCATCCACCAAAAGAAAACCCAACATCGCACCAAGGAACACCTGCCACGCGGAATATCGACACGACAAACTAATCACAGCAAGCTGAGTCTTGTCGCCAGACTCTGCTAACAAGATCAAAAGAAAAGCTGCAACCACTGAGGCAATATCCATTTGGCAGTCTTTCACAACACAGAAAATGCAGAGTAAAAAGGCTTTCTAGGACACTCAACGAGAACCGCTCGCGCTCGCAGGAAAAGTGAGGAATCACGCCAGACGACACACTCGACGACGGGTACGAATTCCATGCCCCGCATTGCTCGTGGATACATCATGTGTTCGGTCAAAATGATTTTAGTAAAAGTTTCTTTAGAAGAAGCCCTTTTAGAATCCTCAACTCACATGCTCTTGGTGAATCCTCATTGTCAGAACATGAAGAAGAAACGTACTCTGTCATGTTTTCATCCCTCAAACATCCCGCCAGAAGAAAAATACTCCGACTTCTTACAACCAGGCCGCAAACCTTCACGGAAATTCTTGAACAAATCAACATTGAAAGCGCACATCTGAGTTATCACCTCGAAAGCTTAGGAGACCTGATCAAGAAGACCAACGACGGAAAATACAGCCTTTCAGACTTCGGAAAAGCAGCAGTCTCCCTCATGGTCAGAGTAGAAGAACCGGAAAAACTCGTGAGCCCAGCGATTCTTCAAACTCCAAAGCGGCTAAAGATTGCTCGCATCTTCTCCCTGGCGATAATAGTCACTGGCGCCCTATTTCTCGTAAACGGCATGATTGCATTTCCAACGTTTGACTACAAATTGACCCGCATGCAAACAAACGTGGACACAGACTATTGGGTTTTTCAACCCAACAACGTCACAGGTTTCGCCGGTTTCTTCGCCTTCGGAGACGGCCTGTACGGAGTAGAAATCGACTGCCAAATACACGACGCATACGACGCCTTCCCATTAACAGTCAGACTGTGCACGCCAGAGCCGCACATGGACTTCTCTGGCTACTGGAACGATTCTTGGTACGAGTGGACTCGAACAAGCCTCGGCCACGTGCCAGACCAGCACGAAAGACTATCAGTAACACTGCTCGCCTCAGGAAGCTCAGCTCAGGTCATTTCTCAAGAAGACTTCGGCCATGTCCATCCATCTCCAGGAAAGGTCATCGGCAAATTCAGACGAACAAGCGCATACGTCCTCGTCATGATTGCATCTGACGAAGGAGACGCAAACGTCACACTGTCAGGGTTCCGAGCATTCCAAATCAGATACTTCTATTTGCCACAGGTCCAAGACAATGCAAAGAACACGTTCGTCCTCTCAGGCCTAGTCCTCATCGCGCCCAGTGCAACATTCATGCTTTCCTCCAGAAAACTGCCCCGCAGAAAGGAAAATTACTGAAAAGACTGAAGCGACGCCAAACACACGCTCAAATTCCATCTTTCAGCAATAACTTCAAACCGTTGCCATTAAGATTGACTCATATTCTAATTCCGAGTTCGACATTCGACTAATAGCAATAATGATTGCAGCATTTTAGTGGCAATTAATAAACTATTTATAAATAATCGCTTCAAATTGATGCAATGGGAAATTGGAGGGAACGAAAATCAAGAAATTCACCATTGCCGGAGCAACACTGATGCTAATGCTGATGGCAAACATGGCCACTGCAACCAAGATGCAAGCATTCACGCCTACAAGCGCAGGATACGCACCTGCTCTGATCGGTGAACTGGGTGAAGCCTCCACCGTCCTCATTTACTCCCAAATCGATGCAACCGTCAAAGTGTACGTCCCAGACATCGACTGGAATCCAACCTCTGACTATGTTCTTGTGCCTGTCACAGTCGGTGCATGGGCTTCTGGATTCTTCGTCAACTCAAACGGTTACATCGCAACTGCCGGACACGCCCTTTTCTGCTTCACCCACACCGACTTCACCCAAGACCTAGACACCAAGTATCTTCTCATCGGCACGTCCTTTTCAGTTCTGCTCGACGCACTTGAACAGGAAGGCTACTTCTTCACTCTCGAGGAACAGGCGCTTCTGCTGAACTACATACAAACTTACGGCCTACTTCAAGACTCAATACGGCTAGTGTACGCGGTGCTCGGCGAAGTCAAAGCCACACTGACTGATGTGCAGGCAAAAGGCTGGGTAGCCCGAGTAGTCGCGGTAAGTCCCTACATTGAAAGAGACATTGCAGTGCTGAAGGTCGAGCTGACCAGCTGCCCCGTAGCGACAGTCGGCGACTCGGACAAAGTAGTCACAGGTGACGACGTCTACATGTTCGGGTTCCCAGGAGTAGTGACGTTCCACTCTGAACTAGGCCCCGAAACAACACTCGCACCATCCATGACCAAGGGCATAGTCAGCGCCAAAAGATACACCAACTTCCAGACTCCATGCTTCCAAACAGACGCAACCATCACACACGGAGACAGTGGCGGACCAGGGCTCAACAACAAAGGCGAAGTCATAGGTGTATGTAGCCGAGGTTCAATCACCGACGCAGGCGAAGAAGCCGCCGGCTTCGACTTCATCATCCAAAGCAACGTACTCAAATCTTTCCTAACCGAGTCCAGCGTAAGCAACGCAAAAGGGCCAGTGGACGAAACCTTCATGAAAGGCCTCAACTACTTCTACGACAAGCACTATTCCGCAGCAAAGACACAATTTGAAACCGCGTCAGGCCTCTTCTCTTATCACTGGCGCGCAAAAGAACTGATAATTGAATGCAACGCCGCAATTGCCCGTGGCGAAGACATATCACTTGGCTTCGGATTCGACACTTGGTTACCCATCATAGCTATAATAGCAACAGTCGCAGTCATAGCAATCGTTGTCATGGTTCTGGTAACCAGGCGCAGAGCCCGTCCCACAGCAAGCCCTTAACAATACCCCAGATTTTTTCTGTTCAACTCCTTATTATGACACTTTCTCTACCCGACAGGAAGAAAAGGATCCGACTTTCAAAACCGTCAACACACATGCCAACCGGTCAACTGCCAGAGTGCCCCCCGTAAGAAAGGCTAATTCGTAGACAAACAATATCTGCTCTGCAGGTGAAAAAGGAAAGGATGGACACCAACACCAAACACATAGCCAGGCAAAGAATTCAAACCCTCTTCAGTCTGGCAAGGCAAACATTCCGCGAAGACCCGACTCTTGCACAACGTTACGTGGACACAGCCAGAAAAATAGCCATGGCCGCAAAAGTACGCCTGCCAAAGGAGTATAGGCGCCAAGTCTGCAAGCATTGTAAAAGCTTTATTTTGCCCGGCGTCAACTGTCGTGTACGGACAAGACAGCGGAGAGAACCACACTTGACAATCACATGTCTCAGCTGCGGCAAACAAACACGAATAACGCTGAGCAGGAGAAAGGAGAAAGCCAAACCATGAGCAAGATCACTGCCGGAAAGAAACGTCACGTCAAACGCAAGCTGCGCGAAGCAAAACCCACGATACACGTTGGCAAAAGCGGAGCCTCACAAGAACTGCTGAAGGAAATTGAGAAACAGTTGGACAAGAATGAAATGGTCAAAGTCAAAATCCTGCAGACCGCCCTTGCAGAAGGCGAAGCAAAGCAGATCGCTTCAAGAATTGCGGAACAGACAGAGGCCGTGTTGGTAGAAGTTAGAGGACATACTTTCATGCTTTACAAGCATCGCAAAAAGTGAAAGCCTTTATATTTGGCTTCATGATTTTACTGAAGGAAACCTCAAGAGGATATAGAGTCTTGACAACCCCCAACGATGTTCCAGCATCGAAACTCATCCAGAAGGTAGCCAATTATCTGAAAGAAAACGTGGACGCAATCACCCCGCCGACGTGGGCAAGCGTTGCCAAAACAGGGGTACATGTTGAAAAACAACCGCAAAACCCGGACTGGTGGTACGTCCGATGCGCTTCAGTCCTGCGGAAGGTCTACGTTCACGGACCAATTGGAATTGAGAGGCTACGCGCTGACTACGGCGGCAGAAAAGGCGGAGACGTCAAACCGGAACACGCCGCAAAGGCAGGCGGGTCAATCATACGAAAGGCATTACAGCAGTTAGAGACCGCAGGCTATATCGAGACAGTGAAACCCCATGGAAGAAAGGTGACCCGTGAGGGCAGAAAGGTTCTGCGAGAGTTAGCTGAGCAGCTTATTAAGGAGTTGGCGAAGGAGCTTCCAGAACTGGAGAAATACCAGAAAGGTGAGTGAAATGTCAGATGAGGAGCTGGAAGAGCTTCGCAGAAGGAAGCTTTCAGCACTACAGAGACAGGTGGCAGACGAGCAGAGAAGCGCACAAGCCGAACAGCAAATGGAACAGCAGAAGCAGGCTTTGCTGAGAAACCTATTGACGCCCGAAGCGCGCCAAAGACTGACAAACCTGAAAATGGTGAGGCCGGAATTCACAGATCAGCTTGAGTTGCAGCTGATCCAGTTGGCGCAGCAAGGAAAAATGCCTGTGCCATTGTCAGATGGGCAATTGAAGAAAATACTCGTTCAGCTTCAATCTCGCAAACGTGAAACAACAATAAGAAGGAAATGAACGTGACTCGAAACAAACCAACAGCAAAAAAACGTAGGCTAGCCAAGGCAGGGAAAGAGAAAAAATCGGTTCCTGCGTGGGTCGTGGCCAAAACAATGGGGAAATTCAGGACACACCCTAAGCAAAGACAATGGCGGACGAGAAAACTAAGAGCGTAGGAGGAAGCGAACGGTGAAGAAGAAGGAAGATCAGGAAGAACCACTGGAAGCTGAAGAAGAACAAGAAGAGCTAACCGAAGGCGCTGAAGAACCAGAGACTGAAGAAGAACCTGAGGAAACCTCTGAAGCTGAAGAAAAGCAGGCTTCAGAGGAAAAGACTGAAGAGACCGAGTCTAAAGAAGAGGAGATGCCTCCTCCGAGTGAGAAAGAGGAAGAAGAAGCTGAACAGCCAGCGCGAGAAAAGAAGGCGGAGGAAGAGGAGGAAATAGTTGAAGAAAGAATCTACACTGTTCCTCTTGGCAAAGCATTGATTATGCCGCCTAGAAAGAGAACGCCAAGAGCCATGCGAATGCTCAGGAGTTTCATGGTCAAACATATGAAGCTGGAAGCTCGCAAGCCGGCGGAAGGGGAAGAGGAAGAAGAACCTAAGAATCTCATCATCAGCAGTGAAGTGAACGAAAAGCTTTGGGAGAGGGGCGTGGAGAAGCCGCCCAGAAAGATTCGCGTGAGAGCTGCAAAAGACAAAGAGGGCAATGTAACTGTTTACTTGGCTGAAGGAGACTAATCCTTGGCCATTTACCTGATCAGCCTCATCGGAAGCCCAAGCATAGGCGTGTACTCGCTGGTCACGGACAAGATTCTGATAGTTCCAAAATCGGTGCCGATCAAAAAGGCTGAAAGACTGAGCCAATGGCTCAAGATTAAGCTGATCCACACGTCAGTTGGCAACTCGGTTCTCGTGGGCGCACTTGCCTGTGCAAACTCAAACGGGATTCTGCTTCCAAGTTACGTTCGCGAAGAAGAGCTTGACGCAATAAGACGCGGCTTTGATGGAAACATCACGGTGATGGAAACCAAAAAGACCGCATATGGGAATCTGGTTCTGGCAAATGATCACGGCGCAATTGTTGACCCTCGACTGAAAGGACCAGACATGCAGAAGGTAGCTGAAACCTTGTGCGTAGAAACTGTCCCCTGTGAAATTGCCGACTTGCCATACGTCGGTTCGCTGGCAGTCGCCACCAACAAGGGAGTCTTAGCCCACCCATTGCTGAAAGATTCAGAGCGGAGAATCTTGGAAGACTTGTTCAAGGTTCCAGTGGACGTGGGCACCATCAACTGCGGCTTTCCCTACGTCGGCACCGGCTTGATTGCAAACCGCCATGCGGCCATTGCAGGATTGTTGACAACAGGACCCGAGATGTTTATAATTGGGAACGCCTTGGATGTTGTAAAAGAGGATGAGGAAATTGAAAGTTTTCAGAGTAACAGGTGAAATCCTGAAACCAAACTTAAAGACTTCCTTCAGAAAGGAAATAGTAGCTGACAAGTCCGAACATGCGGTGGAAAAGGTTTACGCTGAAATAGGCAGCAAACATCGCGTTAAACGTTTTCACATAAAGATAACGAGCGTTGAAGAAGTTCCCGCTGACCAGATCGAGAACCCCCTGTTGAAGAAATTCGTTGCCGGAGAGGGAAAGGTTGGCGAGTAAAAGCAACGAAGAAGAACTTCGAAAAATAAGTGTAGAGCTGCGGTATTTAGAACAGACAGCCGAAGCCCTGCAGTCCAGAATCAACATGATAAACGCGGTTACAACTGACTTAACTTACGCAAACATGACTTTGGAAGGTTTAGAGAAGGAAAATGAGAACTCGGAGCTGCTAGTTCCGATAGGCGGCACTTCCTACATCAAAACGAAGCTAATCAATCCAGACAAGGTGCTTGTTGGGATGGGAGCAGGAGTTTCAGTTGAGAAAACGCGGCAAGAGGCAAAAGAACTGATCAAGAAAAGACTGGAGGATCTGGATAAGACGAGGATGTCCATGCAACAACAGTTCACGCAGGTTGCCGACAAAATTAACGAGGATCGACAAAAGTTCGAAGTGATGGTCGGCGCGATGAGAGAAGGGAAAGCTCAGAAAAATGTTTGAAAAGCTTAAATCTGGGCTAAAAGGGCTCGTAAACAAAGTCACTACAACCGAACTCAAGCCTCAAAACCTTCGTCCAATACTTTCTGAGTTCAAGATGAACCTTGTGGAAAACGATGTTGCATTTCCTGTGGCGGAAAGAATATGTGACGAAATGGAAAAACGCCTAGACAAGGTGCAGGTTAAGCGGCTTGAAGATCGTAAGAAGATTGTAGAAAAGAACCTGCGAGAAGTTCTTCTGGAAGTCATGCTTGCGAACAACAAGATAGACTTGCTGAAGGCTGTTGCAGAGAAACGTAAGAAAGGCGAGCCGTACGTAATAGTTTTTGTTGGAATAAACGGGACTGGAAAGACTACAACCATCGCCAAGGTTTGCCACTTCCTGAACAAGAAGGGCTATTCGGTTGTCATCGCCTGCAGTGACACTTACCGAGCGGGCTCGATTGAGCAGTTGGAGGAACATGCCAGAAGACTGGGAATAAAAATGATCAAGCACAATTATGGCGCAGACCCGGCAGCTGTGGCGTACGACACGATCAGCCATGCCAAGGCGCATGGAATAAACGTGGTTCTGATTGACACGGCTGGGAGAATGCAAACGAATCAGAATTTGATGAGTGAACTTGCCAAGGTTAAGCGAGTCGTAAGCCCGGACTTGACTGTATTGACCGTGGATTCGCTGATTGGAAACGATGCGGTCATGCAGGCGGAAGAATTTCACAAATGCGTGGGAATCGATGCGACGATTTTGACCAAGGTGGATGCTGACGTCAAAGGCGGCTCAGCGCTAAGCGTTACTTACGTCACCCAAAAACCCATCCTGTTCATTGGAACCGGACAAACGTATGACGATTTGGAAGAGTTCAATCCGGAAAAGTTTGTCCAGATGATTCTCAAGTAGCGGACAGGTTCAACGCATCAGATAGATACATTTATTTCGTTAAGGGTTTCTCCAATTAGCGCAATGCGATTGAATGACGCTTGACTTGGAGAAGACTTCTATGGAAGCTGCGGTTGAGGTTAAAGGTCTAGTCAAAGTGTATGATGGCAAGACCAGAGCCCTAGACGGCGTGGACTTGAAAGTTGAAGCTGGCAAAGCCTTTGCTTTGCTAGGCCCAAACGGAGCCGGGAAAACCACTTTGATCAGAATCTTGACCACGCAACTCAAGCCGACAGCTGGGGAGGCGTACGTCTTCGGTTTGAACGTCGCGCGTGAAGGTGGCAAGATTAGGAGACTCATCAGTTATGTTCCGCAGGAGATGAGCGTGTGGACTGACGTTAGCGGCTACGAGAACCTTTTGGTGTACGCAAAGATTTTCGGCGTTGCCTCGCAGGAAAGAAAGAGGATTATCGGTGAAGTGTTGGGTAACATGGGGTTGGGTGAAGTTGCAAACAACCTTGTGAACACGTACTCGGGCGGAATGATTCGCAGGCTTGAGATTGCATGCGCCATGCTGATCAAGCCGAAGATCATGTTTCTGGACGAGCCTACTATCGGATTGGATCCTTCTGCCAAGAAGGTAGTGTGGGAGAAACTTGCAACTTTCAAGAAAGAATATGGCGTGACCGTGTTCTTTAACACACATTACATGGATGAAGCGGACCTGTATTCCGACGAGATTGCTATCATTAACCGAGGGAAAATAGTGACGTTGGGCACGGCTGAGGAGCTTAAGCGTTCTCTCGGCGGAGAAGTTATCCTGTTCAGTTTGGAAGGCAACGGTGTCGATGAAAATTCTCTCAGAAAGATCAGGAAGCTGAATCTGGTCAAGGACGTTATTGTGAATAATTCCGAACTGAGCGTGTTGGTTGAAGACGCTGAGACCGCGTTGCCCCACGTTATTGAGATTTTAAGGAGCGAAGCCGTTCCTGTTGGGAAGATTTCAATGACGAAGCCGACCTTGGACGATGTTTTCCTGAAGTATGTTGGGACGCGGCTCGATGCGGGTGGGAGAATCAGCGAAGTTACGCATGTTAGATACATGATTAGGAAAGGATAGGTATGAAGGATTCTTTGAGAAACATGTTTGTCATGATTGAACTTGAGCTTAGGAGGCTCAGACATGACAGAACAGAGCTCTATTTCAGGGCGGTTCAGCCGATCTTGTGGATTGTGGTTTTCGGTCCAGTTATGAGCTCTGCAGGGGGTATACGCACTGGTGGGACGCCTTACACAGACTTCATTACGCCAGGCGTGCTGATACAGTCAACAACTTTTCTCTGCATTTTCTATGGTTTGATGATGGTATGGGAGAGGGATTCAGGGATTCTGAAGAAGCTTCTTGTGACGCCTGCTTCGCGGTATGCCACCGTGATAGGGCGATCTATGGCTTCTGGCATCAGGGCGATATTTCAAGGTTTGATAATCATTCCAGTCGCGCTACTCATCGGCGTTAGATTCGTGCCCAATGTTGCCTATTTTGTTTCGGCGTTCGTGATAATTTTCTTTGCTTCCGGCGGTTTTGCCGCAATATCCATTCTCGTGGCTTCTTTTATGAAGACCAGAGAGCGTTTCATGGGTATCGGCCAAGCCATTATTATGCCGCTTTTCTTTGCCAGCAACGCTTTGTATCCGGTTCAGATGATGCCGCCTGCGTTGCAGTACTTCTCGGCTGTTAATCCGATGAGCTACGTGGTTGACGCTACGAGGGGATTGCTGATAACAGGTGACTTGTCTAATCTTCTAATCGATTTGGTTGCAATTGCGGTTTTCGATGTAGTGTTGTTCATCTTGGCCTCGGTAAGTTTCAAGCGGATTATCGAGTAGGCTAGTATTTTTCCAGCAGTTTGAGCAGGATGGTCTTTGCAGAATAGAGTCTGTTTTCAGCCTGTTCGTAAATGACTGACTTTGGACTTTCTATGGCGTCTGCGGTTATCTCGTATCCTCTGTGAATGGGCATGTCATGCATGACGTAGGCGTTACTGCCTTTCAGGAGTTCCCTGTTTATTTGGTAGGGCATCATCAATTTGAGGCGTTTCTCCTTTTCTGCGGCGAACTTGGGGTCGGTGAAGAATTCCATGTCAATCCACGTGTCCGTGTAGACGAAATCCGCGTCTTTAACAGCTGCCTTAACGTCCAGTGTGGTTTCCCAGAGCCCTGTTTTCTTTGCTGCGTTCAGAAGTTCGTTGTCTCTGGTTGGCTCGTTGAATATTGGGGTTACCGTGGTTATTTTGACGCCTGTTTTGGTGCAGCCTTCAACGAGCGAGTTGCATGTGTTGTTGTGGATGCCGATGTAGACGACCTTAGCGCCTTTCAGCTTGCCCTTTCTTTCTTTCACAGTGATCAAGTCGGCTATTGCTTGGCTTGGGTGATATTTCTCGTCGCAACCGTTGATTACGGGCACGCGTGAAGTCTTAGCCATTGTCTGCAAATCTGCGTTTCTCAGCAGCCTAGCCATTATGCAGTCAACGTTGCGGGACAGGTATTGGGTTTCATCTCCTACGTCTGCCAAGGCGAAGTTTGTGGTTCTCCAGTCAATGAATAGCCCGTGTCCGCCGAGTTGGGTCATGGCTACTTCGAAGGAGACGCGGGTTCTTGTGGAGGTTTTCTGGAAGATTAGGGCCAAGGATTTGCCGCCTAGGGATTTGCTGTATTTTTCTGGGTTGTGTTTGATTTCTGTGCCTTTGTCAATCATTTCAGTGAGTTGCTGGCCGGATAATTCTTTGAAGTTGATTAGGTGCATGTTTTCACCTTTTTAGCTGAACTTTTAGCTTTCAACCAGCTTTTGGGATTATAAGCTTTGTGGAAACGTTTTTGTTGGAAGCTCGTGTGTTGACTATGGAAGCGTAGCGGATGATTCTGGTCGTCGCTTCAAACAAGGACATAGCAGGCCTAAACATCAGAGGGCAAGTACTGAACCATTACAGTTTCAAAGAGATCACGGAAAAGTTCCAAGGTAACCCGATTTATGTCTCGGATGCTAAGGGCGGAATCATCAAGCTTGTTACTTTGAATGAAGAGCCAGTCTATGCACAGAACTTAACAGATTTCTTCTCGGGTCTTGAACTTGTAGTTTTCATTTCAAGGCACAGCAGCGAGAGTGGAAAGCCCACGCTTTCAGTGCACACGCCTGGCAACTTTGGCGAAGCAGAGCTCGGCGGAATGGCTCGCAAGGTCTCGGTTTCGCCTGCCAACGCCATGAGAGACGCTTTGAAGACCATGGCTAGGCTCAAGAGTGAGATGGAACTCGATTATGAGGTTTCGTATGAAGCCACTCACCATGGACCTTCATTGGACGTGCCTACGATGTTTGTTGAGTTGGGAAGTTCGTCGAAACAGTGGGGTGATATGAGAGCGGCAGAAGCGGTGGCACACGCAGCGATGGAAGCGGTTACCAATTTCGGCAATTCTTCAGCTAAAGCGGTGCTAGGCATCGGCGGGCTACATTATAATAGCAAGTTCACTCGTATGGCACTGGAAAATGACATAGCCTTTGGGCACATGATTCCAAAATACGCCATGCCAAGTATGGACGAAGAAGTTCTCAGACAATCTATCGAAAGAACTTTGGAAAAGATGGAGTCTGTAATTTTGGATTGGAAAGGAATCAAAGGAGAGGACAAACCTCGGCTCGCCGAAATGCTCAAAAACATAGGTATGCTATCTCAGAAAGTCTAGCGTACAGAGAGAGGGAAAGGTTAATTGGAGTGTGCAAGTTTATCTATCAGAGCCCACAGTAACATTTATATTAAAATACAATGTTGAGAGTGCGAAGAATCATGGGCTTAAGAGATTTCCTAACCCAATGCGCAAGAACCATGAAGCTGGCCGTAAAGCCAAGAAAAGACGAGCTCTGGCTATCAATAAAAATCTGCTTCCTAGGCATAGCCGCCGTAGGCCTGATAGGCTTCGTTATCAAATTCCTGTCCTCAGTTCTGCAGCCCGGCGGAGCTGCTGCAGGATCCTGAAAAGGGAAGAAAATGTCATGGAAAAGCATGAAGAATTCTCCACAAAAATTTTTGCCGTAAAAACCACAACCGGACAAGAGAAAAACGTGGCTAGGCTCGTTACAGCAAAAGTCGAAATGAGCAAAATCCCCATCAAAGCCATTCTCGTGCCCGAAACGCTCAGGGGATACGTCTTCATAGAAGCAGAAGGCCCGCACTTGGTAGAAGAAGCAATAGGCGGAGTAAAACACGTCCGCTCAAGAGTGCCGGGCATCGTCAGCTTCGCAGAAATCGAAAGATACATCGTCAAAAAACCAATAATCGAAGAATTAAGCGAAAACGACATAGTAGAAGTGACGGGCGGACCATTCAAGGGCATGCGCGCAAAAATCACGCGCATCGACAAAACCAAAGCAGAAGTCACCCTTGAACTGCTTGAAGCAACATTCACGTTGCCAATAACCGTCAACTCCGACTACGTCAAACTCGTAGAAAAATCAAGAACCCAAACCAGTAGCAGTGGTGAAATGTAGAATGGCTGATAAGAAAACCGTAGAACTCCTCGTCAGCGGAGGACAAGCAAACGCAGGACCCCCACTAGGCCCAGCACTTGGCCCGCTCGGCGTCAACGTCATGATGATTGTGAACAAGATCAACGAGCTCACAAAAGACTACGCCGGCATGAAAGTTCCCGTCAAGGTTCTAGTTGATCCTGACACCAAGCAGTTCGATGTGTCCGTTGGAACGCCCACGGCATCTGCCCTGATCGTGAGTGAACTGAAAATTGAGAAAGGTTCAGGCACGCCGAGCACACAGAAAGTCGGCAACCTCACCATCGAGCAAGTCATACGCATTGCCAAGATGAAAAGACCGGAGCTGCTGGCAAGGAATCTGAAGACTGCGACAAAGGAGATACTGGGAGTCTGTGTGAGCATGGGAGTAACCGCTGAAGGCAAAGACCCCCGCGAAGTGCAACGAGAAATTGATGCCGGCAAATACGACGACATGCTCAACAAGAGTTGAGGACAAGACAATATTTTTATAACTGCATCCCATTCCCTCAATGGCACGAGGACTTCAAAATGCCCTTAGACCAAAAAACCATACTTGCAGCCGTAAAAGAGGCAAAGGAGAAATCCGAAAAGAGAAAATTCAACCAATCAATAGAGCTCATCCTAAAACTGCAAGAAATCGACATGAAATCACCTGAAGCCAAAATCCAAGAAGTTGTAGAGTTACCTTACCCTCTGGAAAAACCAAACAAGATATGCGTCATCGCCTCTGGCGAGTTGGCCATGAAAGCCAAGAAGGCGAACGCAGACCGCGTCATCGAGAAAGCTGAACTTGAAGGCTTAGCCGGCAAGAAACAGGAAATGCGCAAAATAGCCAATGCATACGACGTCTTCATTGCAGAAGCGCCATTGATGCCTTTGATAGGCAAAACCTTGGGCTCTGTTCTGGGCCCGAGAGGCAAGATGCCCTTGCCAGTTCCGCCCAGCGCAGACATCTCAGCTTTGATGACAAAACACCGCAAGACGGTCGTTGTGAGACTGCGAAGCCAGCCGATCATACAGTCCCGCGTCGCCATGGAAAACATGAAGGATGAGGAAATAGCAGAAAACATCCAGACGGTCTTGAGGGTTTTAGAGGGGAAACTTAAAAAAGGAATGAAAAACATCAAGTTAGCCTACATAAAAACAGCCATGGGCGCACCCGTGAAAATCAAACCGTAGGAATGAGAGGAAAATCAATGCCGTCCCAACAGGTCTTGCAGGAAAAAACCAAAGAAGTCGAAGAGATAGCACAGCTAATCAAACAATACAAGATCATCGGCATAGCCAGCCTGCAGAAAGTCAGAGCCGCGCAGCTGCAGGAATTCAAGAAGAACTTGGCAGACAAAGTATACATGCGAGTCATAAAAAACACGTTAGTAAAGCTAGCCATCGAAAACTGCAAAGAACGACCAGACCTGAAAAAACTTGAAGAACACCTGACAGGCTCAAACCTCTACGTGTTCACAGACCTGAACCCGTTCAAACTGGCCCTGATTCTGGAAAGAGGAAAAGTAAAAACCACGGCCAAATCAGGCGACACAGCAGCCTTCGACGTCATAGTTCCAGCAGGCAACACTGGACAACCACCCGGACCCATAATCAGCCAGCTGAACGCTGTAGGATTGCCAACAAGAATCGAGTCCGGAAGCGTCTGGATAAACAAGGACACGCTGGTCGTGAAAAAAGGCGAAGTGATCAACGAAAGACTCGCCAGCATGCTGTCAAAGCTGGGCATAAAACCTGTAGAATCAGGCCTTGCCATGAGCTACGTTTTCGATGACGGCCTAATCGTAACCCGGGAACAGCTCAAAGTTGACGTTGACGGAACCAAGCATAATGTTGAGAGGGCTTACGCAGATTCTTTTGCACTGTCACTGAGCATCAGCTATCCAACAGGAGAAACCATAGTTGCGCTGTTACAGATTGCCCATCGAGAAGCTTACGCGCTGGCAATAGGTGCGGCTGTACCTACCAAGGAAACGATTGAAGACCTGATAAGAAAGGCACAGGCTGAAATGTTAAGTTTAAGTAGTAGATTACCCACGTTAGAGGAAAAGACTGCACCAACTGAAAAAAGTTAAAATAGTTGATTTGAGAGGTGAAAGGGTATGGAATACGTTTACGCTGCAATGCTCCTTCACAAGGCAGGAAAAGAGATCAATGAGGCAAACCTGACGCAAGTCTTGACAGCAGCAGGCATAAACGCTGACGCAGTGCGCGTCAAAGCGCTAGTGGCTTCTTTGGCTGAAGTCAAGATTGACGAAGCAATCAAATCTGCACCGACGATGATGGCAGCACCAGCCGCCGCACCAGCAACGACCGCACCAGCAGCAGAGGCAAAGCCGAAGGAAGACGAAAAGAAGAAGAAAGAAGACGAGAAACAGAAAGAAGAAGCAGCTCTTGAGGGTCTAGGCGCACTGTTCGGTTAAACAAGCAGAACTGCCCATTTTTCATTAGTCTGTTTTCTATTATTTTGTTTCAGTGTGCGAATGTCTAAGCTTTTTCCAGAGTATCAAGGGCGCCCATCCGCAGATGATCATAAGCGTGCCTGGAAAAGCCGTTGAAAACCCATAGTCTGAAAGCAGTGTAAGCAGCGCCGCTTCAAAAATGGAGAATGAAACGGTCATCGCAATAACTGTTACTACTGCAAAATTTCTTCCGAATTTCTTGAAGGTCTGTATCGCTAACAATCCGGCAAAGAAGAAGTCTCCCAAGCCCAACCTCATGAAAATTGAACCCTTTGCCGTCACAACTGCCGGCAATGTTGGCAAACTGACCAACACAGGAAGATTCAAGCTGCTCGTAGCCTTGGCAGCCTCAACCATCGTTCCCGTCACTAGAACCAAGAATATGTCAAGAACCGTCAGCAAAACAGCGAAAACAGCCGTAGTCTTCCACGAAAACAAACCTGCCAAATAAAGAGTGATCAGAACAGCAAAAACAAGACCATAAACGTTAACCAAGTAGACAGCCCAGAATTCGCTGTCTCGGAAAAATACGTACAAGAGAATGAAGACGGCAGGCGGAATGGCGCCCACGTACCAGCGGTTCTTTGAGAACACATAACCAAACGTGAAAAGTAGAAGGGAGTAAGAGAACAGAAACAGTATCATCAACACCAGACTCATCTGCCGAACAAAAACTATAAGTGCAATCATGACCGCCATCATGCCTACGAACAAGGCCACATCTCGAACACGGAACTCTCTGTCCTCCAAAGTAGCCTTCAACTTGCCTTCAGTCTTCTGATTCAAAAACACAGAAACCAAAGTGACCACGAAGAGCGTCAAGGGCATGGCAATGTCGAAACTCATATACGCAAATTAACAACACGAGCATTTAATCCTTTATCCTCAAAGAGACTTGCCGCATCTTTCCGGCTCTCTTTGTCTCCTCCAATCAGTGCCGTACTCAAGGCTCAGACGTTGCAGTTATGTTGAGAACCGCCAAAGAAGCCATGAGTGCCTCTTCCGTTCTGACCGTTTCCGTGCCCTGCGCAGGAATAGTGTTGACGACAAAATCCATAATGCCCTCCAAACGTAGCCCTTCACGCTTAACTATTTCATTCAATCCCATAGCCGGCGCTCCGAAAGCCACGAGAACACTGGCTGCTCGCATCCATTTACTGGCAATCTTCTCAGCCACCTCGGCAAACGGCAAGCCGTACCTTGAAGTAGCAATAGTTAAGTCAAAACCTCCGCCTTTCACAAGATTCCCAAATGAACGCTTTTCAACTGCGACCGTGTAACCCCAATAAATGGGGATTTCTTCACGGTTCGCCAACTCGACTTCAACCTGCTTGCCGGTCTTGGCAATTCTGCTGGTGACTCGTTTCCCTGCGGGCAACTGCACGTTTCTAGCTAGAACAGATTGTTCAACGCCTACGTCTAGGAGCGTGCCTTCGCGGGTTCGGGATAGTGCGATGCCTTCCCGGTACTCTCCCGCCTTCAAATCCTTTGTCTTGCGGTTCAGCGGATGATGCAGCGTGCGCAATGGTGGAAGTATGCCAGCATACTGCAATCTTGGCTCAAGTTTGAACAGGCTTTTCCGAAGATATTGCGGGGTCTCCATGTAAGCTAGCAAAGTGGCAATCAGGTCAATGTCGGCGGCCTGGTCGGTGCGCGGGTTGTCTGGATAGACTATGATTTCGCCAACTCTGAAAATGGCCGCTGCTCGCCCAATCATGCCGATCTTGGATGTTTTTTCACGCAGGTGTGGGGTGTCAGAAACAACAGAAGCAGGTATCGCTACGCAGAGTTTCTTTTTGCCCAAACTTGCCTTTCCGCCCAATTTATCTTGAAATAGTGTTATCGTGCATTTTGCTTAAAAGCTCAAAGCCTCATAAGATTTTGAACAACGAACAATGGGAGGAAAAACATTGCCAAATCTCTCAATTTTAGATGACCTTGACGAGATCAAGAAGATAGACAGGAGCAATATGCTTTCCTTCTGCATCGACGCACCTAGGCATTATGGAGATGCAGCTAAACTAGCCAAGAAACTCGCAGTCAACTATTCCAAACCAGACGAGATTGTCGTGGCCGGAATGGGCGGCTCAGGCATCGGCGGCGAACTTCTCAAAGATTGGACGCGCGACAGAATAACCGTTCCCATTGAGGTATGCCGAGAATACTCGTTGCCAGCTTATGCAAACAGGAAAACCTTGGTGTTTGCCGTCAGCTATTCGGGGGAAACTGAAGAAACGTTGAGCGTGTTCCTTGATGCAGTAAAAAGGAAATGCATGATTGTGTGCATAAGCTCAGGAGGAAAACTGCAAGAGTTTGCTGAAAAACTAAGCTTGCCCCACCTGCTTGTTCCTTCGAGAATGGCCCCCCGCGCCACTCTTCCATACTTGTTCATGCCTCTGCCCACGATTCTTGAAAAGATTGGGTTGGTTTCGAACGTTGACGTTGAGACTTCTGAAACTGTCAAGATCTTGAAACAGATCAGCGCCGCGAATTCCCCAGAAAAGCCCTCCGACGGCAATTTCTCTAAGACTTTGGCAACGGGCATTTGCGGAACCATTCCAACGGTTTACGGTTTCGGAGTCTACAGAGCCGTTGCCCAACGCTTCAAAACCCAGTTCAATGAAAACAGCAAAAACCCAGCAAAATGGGAATATTTCCCCGAACTCAACCACAACGAAATCGTGGGATGGGAGAAAGCGAAGGAATTTGCAGAGTGCTTTTCAACAGTCTTCATCCGTGATGCTGATGAACCGATTGAAATACGCAAAAGAATCGAAGTCACGAAAGAGTTAATGCGAAGGGAAATGCCTAGATTGTTTGAAGTCTGGAGCAAAGGCAAGAGCAACATGGCAAAAATGTCCTCGGTCATCTGTACCGGAGACTTCGCAAGCGTCTACTTGGCTGTGCTGCGCGGAGTAGACCCGACACCCGTGAACACGATTAACTTGTTGAAGGAGAAGCTAAAACAGAGTGGGGCAAAAGAGAAGACATTGCGTGAACTGCAGAAAATCGCGGACAATTAGCTTTCAGTCCATTCCTCATTGATGAAATCAGTGAATTGCTTCTCAGCGGCTTCAAGAGGCAATAGTTTCGGCGGATGCTTGAACGCGTAAGCACAAACGGGCACTACAGATCCTTTCATTTTCCGCTCCAAAGCCATTTTCATAGCTCTTATTACGTCAAGCAGCACTGAACCAGCGTTTGGCGCATCGATCGTTGAAAGTTTCAGGTCTATCTGCATGGGCACATTGCAGAAGTGCACCCCTCTGATCCAGAAGTAACTGTCACGCCGGTTCTCCAGAAAGTCCACGTAATCGGTTGATCCTGCCACAACCTCAGCCTTGTAAGGCAAAGCCGCTTCAACTGATTGGGTTTTGACGGTGCGTTTAATGTCTCTTGTCCGCTCCAAGGTGTCTAGAGATTCTGTTCCTCCTCCAACATCAAGCTGGTAGGTTTCCTTAATGCGAACTCCATTCATCGAAAGCAGCTGCAGGAGAGTTTTGTGCAAGGTAGTCGCACCTACTTGGTCAATCAAATCGTCGCCTGCAATCGGCAGTTCAGCCATTTCGAACCGTCTGGCCCACGAAGCATCGCTGGCAATGAAATTAGGCGTTACGTTCACGAATGCGCATCCTGAAACCAGTGCCTGTTCAGCGTACCATTGGGAAGATTTCACGGCGCCGCTCGGAAGCAGGTCAAGTACGATTTCAGCTTCGCTTTCCTTCAGAGCCATTGCAACGTTTGCTTCAGGCTGACCGCTTATTTGCACGACGCTCTTTGTGTATTCGCCTACGCCGTCCAGAACTGAGCCCTTGTGGACTATCACGTTGGATAGGGGCATGTCAGCCAGCTTGGGAGTGTTGTTGGGTTGAGCGAAAATGGCCTCAGATAGATCCTTGCCCACTTTTCGAGCGTCGATGTCGAAGGCTGCAACGACTTCAATGTCTTTAGGATGGAAACCCCCCAATAGCAGGTTCCGCAAACCGACACATTCCTCTTTGCCACAGTTGCTATAGTACTGCAAACCCTGAACCAAGGCGGATGCACAGTTACCCACGCCTGCCAAGGCTACTTTGATCTTCGGCAAGTTTGACACCTTGTTTGGCAGTTCTTATCTAGTCAGTCCCTTAAAAAAGGCTACGCAAGTCATAATCGACAATGAATTGATCAGAAGCAGATGTTGGAAACTGAACTAACCTAGTAAGGTTAAAGTCCTTGAGATGTTTAATTTTAAAGCGGCTGAACAAAAATGACAGACGAAACCAAGACTTCCGACAAATTCACGATAATCAACGAGCTAGCTCGCCGACGAGGCTTCTTCTGGCAATCCTACGAAATCTACGGCGGCGTAAGCGGCTTCGTAACCTACGGCGCCTTAGGCACAAAGGTAAAACAGAACATCGAAAAAAAACTCAGAGACCTCTTCGTGAACAAGCTCGGGATTCTAGAAATAGAATCACCGATAATCGCGCCTGCCGAGGTTTTTGAAGCTTCCGGGCACGTTGAACATTTCAAGGAGCCAATGGTTGAGTGCTTGAAATGCAAGAAGAAATTCCGCGCAGATCACCTACTGCGCGAGTTTGCCAAGATGAGTGAAGCAGAGGCTGAGAAGCTGGGTTTGAAGGAACTGAAGGAGACTATAGAAAAGCATGAACTTCAATGTCCAGAATGTAAAGGCACCTTTGATGAGCCAAAGCATTTCCTGACAATGTTCAAGACCACCATAGGCCCGTATTCAGAAGCTGTTGGCTATGGGAGACCAGAAGCTGCACAGGGCATATTTGTGGAGTTCAATCGCCTCTACGGCATGGCGCGAGAAAAGCTTCCTTTCGGTGCCCTGCAGATCGGTCACGCGTTAAGAAACGAAATCTCACCGAGACAAGGCCTGATAAGACTGAGAGAATTCACCATAGTAGATCTGGAATTCTTCTTTGACCCCGAAGAACCGAACTGCCATCTTCTGAAAGAGGTTGAAAATGAAACTCTGCGACTTCTGTTGACTGGAAACAGACAGAAGGATTCAGAAGAAATCACTGAATTCACAGTGAAAGACGCACTGAAGAAAGAAATCATCAAGTCCGAGTGGCAGGCGGCCTTCATGGCCTACGCCAAGAGACTGCTCACAGAATTGGGCGTCCCAGCAGAGAAACAACGCTTCATCGAAAAATTTCCATGGGAAAGAGCCCATTACTCACTTCAAAGCTTCGACCAAGAAGTCTACGTTGACCGATGGGGCTGGGTTGAAGTGTCCGGTCACGCTTACAGAACGGATTATGATTTGAGAAGTCACATGGAACACAGCGGCGCCGACATGTACGTTTTCAAAGAATACGATAAGCCGGTCGAAACAGAAAAGCTGACAGTAAGGGCTAACATGGCTAAGCTAGGCCCGATTTTCAAAGGCGAAGCAGCGAAAGTCATAGACATGCTTTCCAAAACCGACCCTGAGAAACTCCAAGCGGCAATGGAAAAAGACGGCTACTTCATACTTGGGAAATACAAGATCTTGCCTGAGCACATAGACATTGCCCGCCAAAAGACCGTGGAACGCGGCAGACGCTTCATTCCGCACGTCGTTGAACCAAGTTTCGGTTCAGACAGATTATTCTACGTGACTCTTGAATACGCTTACCATGTCAAAGACGACAGAGTCTTGCTAAGCTTCCCACGCGACATTTCACCCATACAAGTCGGGGTCTATCCGCTCATGAGCAAAGACGGACTGCCTGAAAAAGCGCTGGAAGTGCACAGAATGTTGCTTGACGCAGGTTTTGTGGCTGAATATGACGAGGCAGGCTCAATTGGCAGACGATATGCACGTGCAGACGAAATCGGCGTACACTTAGGCATAACAGTGGATTATGAAACGTTGACCGACGGCACCGTCACAGTCCGAGACCGCGACTCATGGAAACAAGTCAGAACCCGCATTGACAGTCTGCGAGAGCTCTTACACGGATACTTCAGAAGGAAAGTCAATTTTGAACAGCTAGGCAACCCGATTTGAGCGCAGTAGTTTCGTTACCTTTTTTAACACTTCAGTATATCTAAAGCTGGGAAAAACAGGTCTATTTTGCGGGCGGGAAAAAAGTTGGTGCTTCCAGCAGAAACCGAAGAGCGCGTGAAGCGAAGAGCGTTAAACGTTTGCCAAGACCACTTACGAAAGGTGTTGGACCTTACAAGAAAGGTTCCCCAAGTAATAGAGTGCTTCAATCAAAACGACAAGGACAAGGCGAGACAGCTGTTCCACGAAATCAGAGGCGGCGAAGACGAAGTCGACAAGGCTCGACGATTAGTCTCACAAGAACTAGCCGAAATAGGAGCAATTCTGCTCAGCAGAGAAGACTTCTTGAGATTCACAAACCTGACGAGTGAGATTGCAGACTTCTCCGAAGGCATAGCTTTCCGCCTGGTCGGAATCATGGAGCACGACTGGAAAGTTCCTGCAGACATAAAGAAGGACTTGCTGAAACTTTCAGAAGGTGTCTTCGAAACCGTGCTCAAGCTCAGAGAAACAGTGATGGTCCTCAACTACGGCTCAGCGAAAACCATGGAAAAAGCTAAAGACGTTGAAATCGCAGAACGCAACGTTGACGCAATCTACCGCGAGCTCGAAATAAAACTGCTCAGCAGCAAAATGGATTTTCCAGCTTTGATACTGTTGAGAGATGTCCTGCAACTTCTGGAAGATTCGGCTGACAAGGCAGAAGACGCTGCGGACGCCGCGAGGATCTTGTCCTTCATGATGTAAAGGGCGAAGAAGCGGATGCCCAAGAAAATCGGCGTGGAGCTTGTTGAAAACTTCCTAGTAGCCTGGAACCCAGCAGATGGTTCAGAGCTTTACAGAAATGGATTCTACGGAAAACCGCTCGGAATAGCTAAGCCCAAAATGTCGGAATTCAGTGTTCCGCTGATTCTGGATCTGATGGAAGGCCTCTGTCTTCTCGAAAAAGGAACCATAACCGTGTACGAAGGTTCTGAAAGGAAAAGAGTCAGTCTGAAGAAGCTTCGTCAAATGGCAAGACAGCTGTATGAAGAGTTCGACGAAAAATACACTGTCTACCGCGACCTGCGTGACAACAACCTCGTTGTGACGCCGGGAATAAAATTTGGATGTGATTTTGCAGTTTATAAGCACGGACCCGGCGCGGAGCATGCGCCGTACATGGTCTCTGTGAAGCTCGCGGAATCGCAGATGACTGCTACAGAAATTGTCAAGGCTGGGAGACTGGCAACAACAGTCCGAAAAAGATTCATTATAGCAGTGCCAAAGCAAGAAAAGGGTAATACGCGATACTTGATCTTCAAATGGTTCAAAGCCTAAATACTCATACTGCAAAATGGCTTGAGCAAGGAGGCTTTTGCCGTTTGGAGTTGAAGCAGTTTTTTGAAGTTCAGAAAGAATTTGACCGAAAGCTGGGATGGAATGCCTACGAGAACTGTCGCACACCTGAGGAGGCTCTCAAGTTCATGGAGCATTTCGTGCTTGTGATGGTTGAAGAACTCGGGGAGATTTCAAGAGTTCGGAAACAGTACTATCGGGATAAGCAGATGTTTACGTTTGAACAACTGAAGGAGGAACTTGTGGACATTTTCGTTTACTTTATGCAAGCGTGCATGGCTTTGAATATGGACTTGGAAAAAGACTATTTGGCGAAAGTCAAGGACAACGAAAAACGATTCACGCGCAAAAATGCTGAACGAGACGTTTCCTAGTGTTTCCTTGCAACTGCAAGGATTCGAAACGTCTCTTTTTCAGGCGGCTTCAATTCCATTTTATCCTCGCCGCTGGCATCGTAGGCGGCAACCAGTTTGAACCCATTGCCTTCAAGATAATGCTCCAGTTCAGCTAGAGTGTAGCATCGCAGTTTGTGCACTTCGCTGAAAGTTTCAAGCAACTTGTCCTTATGTGTTAGAATGAAGTGCATGTCCACAGCCAAGACATTGGTCTGAGGATCAAAGTTTGATTCTGAAAGACGATACAAGGTGGCATCTAGATCTTGAACCTTCGTCCACGTCTGATATGGCGACGGCTTGAGACCGCCCACATTCCAGAACTCGAAAATGAACAAGCCGTCCTTTGCAATGTATCGGCTTAAACCTGAGAATACGCGAATTAGATCGCTGTATTTCAGGACATAGCCAAACCCGCCAAACATGCTAATCGCACAATCAAAACTCTTGCCTAAGCTGATTTTCCGCATGTCCTGAACGAAAAACTCAGTCTTCACTTTCTCCTGTTTTGCCTTCTTTTTCGCCTGCTCGACCATTTTCTCTGAAATGTCTATTCCTGCAACGTCATAGCCGCGCTTTGAAAGGATCACGGCGTGAGAGCCTGTTCCGCATCCAATGTCCAAAATGCTTTTCGGTCTCTTCGTGCAGAATTTTGCGAAGATCTTCTCCAGAACAGTAATGTCTTTTTCGTAGTTCACAATTTCCTTGTAGATCAGGTCATAGTACTCTGCGAATCTTTTCTCGTACATACTCACTAACAACACCGCAATTCGGAAAGCAACCGTTCAGCCGAATTTAATGATTTCGCACAACTCCTCCTCCAAAGTGGGTCGTCGCTTCGGAGATTCGACTACTCTTCCGGTTTCTTTGCCTTCCGTGTCAAACACTATGATTGTGGGAAGCTTGTCAACACTGAAAGCCAGCACTTCAGGCGGCGAGGGCGGAATTCTCCATTTGCAGGCATGGCTCAGTGGATCTTTGTTTAAGCCTCCGAAAACTCGCACTTCCAATCCTGTTTTTTCAGCTATCAGGGTTAAGATGGGGAGGCTTGCGGCGCAGTCTTTACACCATCCTGCTGAAAAGGCAATTACTACGTACTTCTCAGCATGTTCTGAGCTGGTTCACTATCTCTGGTTGTAGGTGATATGTCTGTTTTCTCGTCAAAAACTTCTCTTGAAATTGCTGCTCTAGATTGTTGATGTACTCGTCCGCTGGGAGCGTCTTTCTTCTGATTTCTGCTAGGTCAATGTTCATCGTCAGTCTACGACCCTAAGGTTTGTCTCTTAACAAGCTGAGCGCCCGCACAATCAATAGGTTGAGCGCGGATATGCATGGAACGATTTCTAGCCGGACATCAGGATCTGATTTTCGAACTCGCCTCTCACGTACTGGTGCGGATAAATCTTTGTCCCAGTCAGTTTGCAGCCTTCAACTATCACGACATCGTCAGCTATCACAGTGATGGAGGCTATTTTCGTCGGTTTCCGCGCGTTTGAGGATACTGTCACATGACGCCCTATGATGCTTTCCTTTATCGTTGCTTTGTCTCCAACTATCACCCGGTCCATGATTGCGGAATTCTCTACTGTGACGCCCTTGCCTATCTGCGAGTAGTTGTCAATGCATGAATCAACTATTCTGACGCCGTCAGCTATTTTGCAGTGTCTTCCTATGAGAACAGAGCCTTCAACCTCAATTTTTCCACGCTTGATTTTGCTGATAATCTGTTTTCGGCTCTTCATCGATTCAGTGCTTTCTCCCTGCACCCAGATCCTTTCCTCATCACTGATTCTTCCACCGAAATCTGTCAACGAAGAGAATTTTCCGTCCAGCATGTCACGCATTGCTTCCAAGTAACGTTTGGGAGTGCCCACGTCATACCAGCTTCCTTCAAGGGTAAAGCCGTAGACCGGTCTACCAGTGTTTATCAAGTAAGGAATGAAGTCGTAACCGAAGTCCAGGCGGTGAGTTTCCTTGATTATTTGTTTGACGCCTTTCTCTTTGAAGATTTTCCTGATCTCCGGCGAAACCATGTACAAGCCCGTGTTGGCAAGGTCTGACGGCGCTTCCTTGGGCGTCGGTTTCTCGACGAACCTCGATATTCGCCTGTCCTTGTTTATGTCAGCTATTCCATAACCTTCAACGTTGTCAACCTTTCGCAGGGCTATGGTCATGACGGCTCCTTTCTTTTCATGGAAACCCACGAGGTCTTTGACGTTTACGTCAAAAATGTTGTCGCCTTGCACCGCAAAGACCGGGTCTCTGACGTTGTAGTACTCCATGTTTATCATGGCTGAATCTGCGCTGCCAAGATCATCCACGTTCGGCTGATATTTGATGTGAACCCGAGGCGTTATGCCGTATCTTGCTGAAAACCCGTAGCCCGACTCAAAATAGTCATGCAAATCTCTGTAGTTGGTGTAGCCTTTGACACCGAAAATAAAGTTCCTTATGCCCTGCCTAGCGAGAGGGAGCAAGGAAAAATCTATCAGTGGCCTGTTCAACAAGCGGATGCAAGCTTTGCTGGTTTCCGCTGTGAGCGGTAGCAGTCGCTTGGCTTTTCCTCCAACGGGAATTATCACTCTCAGCCTTTCGGCCGTATAATTCTCTCGCAAAACACTATCACCAATAAGCTTTTTAATGGATTATTCATGGGAGACCTATTAAACTTTCGAATTCGAACGCGAATTTTATAACTCACTTTAGGGAAACTGTTATGGGTCGTTGCAGGATTTGAATGGTTATGGGTAAACTCAGCGGCTATTTGCGTTTGACGCGTCCAATAAATTGCCTGATGATGGGCTTCGCCGTCATAGTAGGCGCAACGCTTGCCAACGCAAGGGACGTGAGCACAATGTGGCTGAGTTTGATTTACGGGTTTATCACTGGCTTCATGCTGACAGCTGCTTCTATGACGATAAATGACTACTATGACAGGAAGATCGACGCCATAAATGAACCAAAACGCCCGATACCAAGCGGCCTGATCAAACCTAAAGAAGCCTTGGCTTTTGCCTCCATTCTCACGGTTCTGGGGTTCGTTGCCGCAGTACTCACGAACCTGCTCTGCCTTGCCACAGCCATAGCAGCATGGATAGTCTTTGTGGCCTACACAACTGTTGGAAAACGAAGCGGGTTGCCTGGGAACTTTCTCGTCAGCCTATGCGTAACAATACCATTCATCTACGGAAGCATGGCAATCACCACTGAAGTCAAGTTGAACGTTCTGCTTTTTGCTTCGATGGCTTTTCTTTCAAACACTGGTCGAGAAATAACCAAGGGTATCGTGGACATCAAAGGAGACGAAGCGCAAGGCATAAAGACTCTGGCCGTCCGGTTTAGAGAAAAAAACGCTGCAATTGCCGCTTCGGCTTTCTATGTTTCAGCGATTTTGCTGAGTCCGTTACCTTGGTTTTTCAATCTTGTTTCATTCTGGTTCATTCCTCTGGTGGCTGTGACTGATCTTGGACTTGCAGCATCATCACTCATGCTTCTCAAAGACTATTCAAAGGAAAAGGCCAGAAAGGTCAAAAAGACCGTGCTTCTTTGGTTCATCATAGGACTTTTGGCGTTTGTAGTTGGCACCATTAAGGTGACCTGATGACTGTTGAGGAAGTCGCTACGAACGTCCTTTCGATGCTTCTCTGCTATGCCTACATACTGCTGGTGATTTTCGTTTCAGGCAAATTGGACAAGCTTGTGCACATTTCGCGTCAGCCTTTTTCTACACGCTTGACGTTATGCGGTCTGTTCTACTCTATTCATGGCGAAAATACGATTACGTGATTTTCGTCCGCTATCTGATGGGAACAGCTTACCTACCGTCGCCTTTGCACAGAATTGTCTACCACTTCTTTGCCTCCATCGTGCCAAAATCAGACTTCATGTTCTTCCTTGACGTTTATCCAGAAGAGGCAGACAGAAGGATACGGCAGACGTGCAACAGATTAGAGATGTTCGAAAGTCTAGAAGAGATGGCTCACATTAGGTATAAGGCGCTTTCTTTGGTTGCGACGGGCGGCCGGGCCATTGTGAACGCGAACAAGTTCACGAGCGACGTTGAAACGGAAACTGTAGAAGCCTTGAAATCGTTGTTCTAAAAATTGGAATTATAAGCCTCCGGCATTCAGTGTGTACTGGAGAAGCGTGTTGTTCATTGAACGTTGAAGATGAAATTGAATTTGAATATGCACTCCGCGGAAAGGATTGGAAGGTCTATTGGCTACTTCTGAAAAATGGTCGTCCGATGAGTGTCCGCGAAGTTCAAAGAGCCTTGCATTTCAGCAGCCCAAGCGTGGCGCAGCATCATCTTGAACAGCTGCGTGAGCTGGGATTGGTGATGAAACAGGAGATGGGCGGCAACTATTCTTTGATCAGTGAAGTTAAAATTGGAGTGCTCAAGCATTTCGTCAAGCTTGGGAGACTTTTGTTTCCGAGGTACTTCTTTTATGCGGTTTTCTCCACGACGTTCTATGCGGCGTATCTTCTCGTACTGATGCAGAGTCTTACGCGGGAAAACCTGTTCATTCTTTCATTCGGAGGGATAGTCACGTCGATTTTCTGGTATGAAGCAGTCCGCGTGTGGTCTTTGAAACCGTTCTAATTTCTGTATCAGACTGTACTAAGGCTTAGGATAAAATTCGGGCGAAAGCATGATACTAGTTTGGTGAACGTTAAAATGCAGACCGAAATCAGGAAACGCGCACGACTGTACGGAGTCGCTGCCATTCTCTTGGCCGTTGTGCTAGTCTCAGTGTGTTACAATCTCGGAAACATACCGAAACTCCAAGTAACCCTGCCTCCTTCCCCCCTGAAAACGTTTTCATCCTATAATGAGCTTAGAGACTTTCTTGGGGCAAACGCTGGGAACCAAGGCTATCATTTCTATGGATTTGGGGATGTGAGGGCACCCCTTGATTCTGTGCCGAATAGCGTGAGTGGACCAAACTTAAACTTTGAGCATTCAACCACGAACATACAGGTTGCAGGAGTTGACGAAGCAGACACCGTGAAAACCGACGGAGAATATGTCTATGTTATAACAGGCAACAATGTCTCAATTCTGAAGGGATATCCACCGGAAGAGGCGCAAATTGTGTCAAGGAGCATCTTCAATGACACGTATCCTGTCGGAATCTTTGTGCGCGGCGGAAGATTAGTCGTACTGGGAAACAGATACAGCGACGCCATGCCTCTAAGGGGTTACTATGGCGGTTCTTTCTGGGAGACAAAGACCGTGGCAAACGTTTATGATATTTCAGATAGGACGAATCCAGAACTGCTGAGAACCTTCATGATGAGTGGGAGTTATTTCAATTCAAGGCTGATAGGTGACTACGTCTATTTTGTGATAAGCCAGCCGGCCTATTTGATCTATGACACCGTCATTCTCCCCAAAATCTACACAGACGACGAATTCAAAGAGATGTCACCCACCGAAGTTCACTATTCTGACGGCACAGACAGTTACTATCTATTCACCACGTTCGTTGCTCTGAACATGCAAGATACCACGGAAACGCCGAAGTACATTTCACTGATGCTGGGAGGAACCAGCGGCATGTACGTTTCACTAAGCAACATCTACGTAACGTTTCCAGACAAGGACCAGAATACGAATGTCTATCGAATAAGCGTAGCAAACAGCAACTTGACCTGCGAGGCTCAAGGCAAAGTGTTCGGACGAGAACTCAACCAGTTTTCAATGGACGAATACGACAACCATTTCAGAATAGCAACCACAACACAAGTGAACGGCCCGACGCAGAACAATCTGTACGTGTTGAACATGAACTTGAGCATCGTTGGAAGCGTGGAAAACATGGCGCCAGGTGAAGCCATAGACTCTGCCAGATTCATGGGAGACCGCTGTTACTTGGCAACGTCAATAGTACGCAGAGACCCATTCTTCGTAATAGACGTTGAAAACGCAAGTGATCCGAAGGTGCTGGGCTATTTGAAGATTCCAGGCTTCTCCAGATACTTGCATCCATATGACGAAAGTCACATGATAGGCGTTGGCAGAGACGAAAACAACAGCGTGAAGATTTCGCTCTTTGACGTCAGCAACGTAAGTGCTCCAGTAGAGATGGATAGATACGCCGTTGAAGGAAGTTGGTCAGACACGTCGGTTTTGACGGATCACAAGGCGTTCCTCTTCGACAGGTCCAAGGATCTGCTGGTGATTCCAGCGTCCGCGTACAATGCATATGGGGTTAAAGGGTTCTACAACTACTATGATCCCTGGCAGGGCGCTCTCGTTTTCAACATAACTCTGACTGATGGTTTCGTCTTGAGAGGCACAATTTCACATCAAGAACCTAGCGCATACGATTGGGACAGTACCTACTGGGTGAAGAGAACATTTTACGTCAGAAATGTGCTTTACACAGTATCGGACGTGAAGGTGAAGCTGAACAGCTTGGACGATTTGGCGTTCATAAAAGAAGTTCCGTTGGGCTAGCCTTCTCTCCTTTCTCCTTTTTTCCCAAGAGACTCTGCCAACAGTCAAAAAAGTTCTTCAGCTTGGTTCGATGTGAACGGTGACTGTTGTCTCTGCAAAATGTTCTCTTATTTTTTCCTCGATCTGCGAGGCAACTTCATGCGCGTCTTCAATTGAAATCTGCTTTGTGAAGCAGCAGTCAATGTTTATGTAACGCTTCTTACCAGCGACATAAGTTACTATTCTTTTGATTCGGAAGGCTTGCCGGTGTGTTTCTGTTGCCTTGTGAACTATTTTCCTGATTTCATTCTCATCTACCGCAGAACCTTTCTTGATTTTAGCGTCAAAAGGTTCGATGTGAACCGTCACGTCTTCAACATCTTTTATTTTTACTTCTATTTTGTCTTCAATATTCTCAGCTATTTCGTGGGCTTTTTCAACTGAAAGTTTCGGTTCCACGTAGGCGTGTAGAGTCACGTACAACTTGCCGTCAGTGTATGCAGTGTTGATTTCATGAACCTCTTTCACGCCCTGAACCTCGGTTGCCAATTTCTCCACGAGTTTTCCAGTCGTCATTTCTTTCTCACAAGGTTCAGTGTGTATTGTGACCTCGGTGTTTCCCAAGGTCGTTTTTATGTTTTCTTCTATCTTCGAAGTCAAAGCATGAGCTTCTTCAAGCCCCATATAATCTGGAACCTGTACTGTGAGTCGTACGAAAGTTTTCTCGCCTGCTTTTCTGATTTTGAGGTCTTCGCATTTGCAGACACCCTTCGTGCTGATTACCACTTCTCTTACCTTGTCGGCTACCTCTTTTGATATGGTGTCAGTCAATTCCATTCCGCTGCTCCAGACGAGCCTGACACTAAGGTAGGACAACAAAGCGCCTAGCACTATTGATGCCACAGAGTCTCCATAATAAAATCCTAGTGTTGCCAACCCAAACCCTGCAAAGGCTATGATTGTCGAGCTTAAGTCTGCAAGCGCATGGTAGAAGCCCGCCCGCATCGTCGTGCTTTCGCTTTTTCGTGCCCGCATCAGCGTTCCCACTCTAAAGAAGTCTATGCAGAACGTGTATCCGATTGCAGCGAAACCCGCGTATTCAAGTCCAACGTTGATCTGCTGTTGGGCAATAATCTTCAAGGCAGCTTCATATATTATCAACACTGCTATGCCGATCAAAGCAATGCCGCCTATCAAGCCGCCTATTGACTCGAACTTTTCGTGGCCGTACATGTGTTCAGCATCTGGCGGCTTGATAGAGGCGCGAGTGGCAATGAAAAGCATGAGTGTGGTCAAAGCATCAAGCAATGCATGCAAACCGTCGCTCACGATAGCTAGACTGCCTACCACGAGGCCGAGAATTACTTCCACCAGAACCACGCTTGATATTGCTATCGTTGAACGCTTCAGCGTCTTTAGTTTGTAGCTGCTTTCCAAGGTTTCCAGCACTAGCCGGGTTATACTGCATGGATGCGGGGATTTAAGAATTATGGGCTACAAAGTCATTGAGCTGACCACTAAGGAAATTAGATTTCAAGATAGGTATTTAGGTTTGAAAGCAGTATTGAAAGGAAAGGCTGATGTGCATGCGCTTTGTTCCGATCCGAGAAATCTTAGACGGAAGCTGGGAAGACAAGGAAGTCACAGTGCGCGGCTGGGTCTACCGCAAAAGAGAAGGAAAACAAACCATTTTCCTGATCATGCGAGACTCAACTGGAATCATTCAATGTCCAGTCAAGAAAGAAAACCCAGCCTGGAATGATGCTGAGAAAGTCACGATCGAATCGTCGTTGACGCTTGAGGGCACCGTCAAGAAGGATGCACGTGCTCCTGGCGGGTTCGAGATTGTCACGGATAAGCTGTCAATAATAGGGTTAGCCGAGCTTTTTCCGATAACCAAAGACAAAAGCGAAGAGTTTCTGCGGGACGTTCGACACCTGTGGCTGCGCAGTCGCCGAATGAATTTGGTGATGAAAGTTCGTAGCGAAGTTCAGAGGTTTACGCACGAGTTTTTCAAGACTCAGGAGTTCGTTGAGGTCTCTCCGCCAATGTTTATCACGAGTGCTTGCGAAGGCGGGTCAACCCTCTTCGGTCTGAAATATTTTGACCAGCAGATGTACTTGACACAGAGTGCTCAGCTGTATCTTGAGATTCTGATCTATTCGCTTGAGAAGGTCTACTGTATCGCTCCATCTTTCAGGGCTGAGAAAAGTCGAACGATCAGGCATCTGACCGAGTATTGGCACATTGAGGCTGAACAGGCTTTTGCGGACATGGATGATTTGATGCGGCTGGAAGAGGAACTGTTAGCCTACGTTTGCCACAAGACCGCCGAGAGCTGCAAGCGGGAATTTGAAGAATTGGGCGCGGACATATCAAAGATCGTTTCAGTCAAAACACCTTTTCCGAAAATAACCTACACCGAGGTCATTGAAAGGCTGAATGCTAAAGGTTTCAAGACAAAGTGGGGTGACGATCTGGGATATGAGGAGGAGAAGACCCTGGCGGATGAGTTTGGCAAGCCCTTCTTCATATATGACTACCCGAAACAGATCAAAGCCTTCTACTGCAAAACCCGCCGAGACAAGCCTGAAATTGCCATGTCCACGGACATGCTTGTGCCAAGAATAGGCGAAATCTCCACTGGCGGAGCAAGAGAAGACAACAAAGAAGAGTTGATTGCGAGAATCAAAGAGCAGGGCTTGAAAGAAGAGGATTACGACTGGTACTTGGACTTGCGACGCTACGGCACTGTGCCGCACGTGGGTTTTGGCATGGGGCTGGAAAGACTGCTAACGTGGATGCTTGACCTGGAAAACATCATCGACGCCATACCGTTCCCAAGAACAACCAGAAGATTCTACCCATAACCCGCTACTTCCAAGAAGAACGCTAAACCAAGCTCAACCCTCAGTTCAACCTATATATAGGATGGAGGCAGGGTCTCCTGAGAGAGACTAATTCTGAACAACCTCTCCGCTAAAATCAGAGCGCTGAAGAAGTGGAAAAAGAAAGAAGTGTTTTGGCTACTTCTTCTCTAGTTGCCTCTTTAGCTCGTCGTAGGTTGCTTTTATGTCATCGATTGAAGCCTCGTCCTCTAGCGTTGAAACATCGCCCAAAGCTGCTCCGGCAAGCACTGCTTTCAAGAGTCTTCTCATGATCTTTCCGCTACGTGTCTTTGGTAACTTGTTGACGATGACGATTGCGTCCGGCGTGGCTATTGGGCCAATTGTCGTTCTGATGTGCTTTATGAGGTCCGCGCGCAACTCGTCTGAAGGCGTGAAACCGCTTCTCAGCACCACGAAGGCTACGGGCACTTCGCCCTTCAGAGCATCTTCCTTACCCATGACCGCAGCCTCTGAAACCGCTGGATGCGAAACAAGTGCGCTTTCAAGCTCGACAGTGCCTATTCTGTGGCCTGCGACCTTCAGAACCTCGTCAGCTCTTCCAAGCAGCCAGAAGTAGCCATCCGGATCCTTCACTGCATAGTCGCCTGTGTAGTAGATGTTTGGCCATCTTCCGAAGTAGGTCTGCTTGTATCTTTCAGCGTCCTTCCATATGGTTTCAAGCATGCCTGGCCAAGGTGTCTTGATCACCAAGAAGCCTTTGATGCCTGTCTGGGTTGGCTGGCCCTTTTCATCGTAGACTTCTGCGTAAATGCTTGGCAACGGGTTTGTTGCAGAACCCGGTTTCAATGGCACAAGCTCCAAGCCGGACAGTGGCGCTATCATGAAGCCGCCTGTTTCCGTCTGCCACCAAGTGTCAATGATTGCCAGCTTATCCTTTCCTATCACGCGATAGTACCATCTCCAAGCTTCCGGGTTTATGGGTTCGCCTACTGTTCCCAGAAGCCGTAGAGTGCTCAGGTCGTGCTTGTTTACCCATTGTTCGCCGAATTTCATGAACATTCTGATGGCCGTGGGTGTTGTGTAGAGTATGGTAACGCCGTGTCTTTCAATCATTTCCCACCATCTGTCTTGAGCAGGGTAGTCAGGCGTTCCCTCGAAAATCAGTGAAGTCACACCTAAGGCTAATGGAGCGTAGACGTTGTAAGTGTGCCCCGTAATCCAGCCGATGTCGGCAGTGCACCACCAAATGTCGTTGTCATTAGGGTTGAAACCCCATTTGAGCGTCCAGTAACCCCAAACCAAGTAGCCACCTATTCCATGCTGAATTCCCTTTGGCTTGCCCGTCGTGCCCGACGTGTAGAGTATGAACAGCGGTTCAGTGGCTTCCATCGGCTCAGGTGGAACATACGCGTTCGGTTCGACCTTAGCCATTGCTTCCTGATACCAAATGTCGCGTCCTTCCTTCATCGGTACAGACTGCCCCGTTCTCTTGACCACTACAACCTTCTCAACACTCGGCGTGGTCTGCAGGGCGCGGTCAGCCGTGTCCTTCAACGTGACCGTTTTGCCCCGTCTGAAGGCGCCGTCTGCGGTTACGACGATTTTTGCTTCCGAATCATTTATTCTGTCTGCAAGTGCTTCTGCACTGAAGCCGGAAAAGACCACGGTGTGCACTCCGCCCAAGCGTGCGGTTGCAAGCAGAGTGATGGGCAGTTCTGGAATCATAGGCAGATATACAGCCACGCGGTCTCCTTTCTTGAGCCCCAAGTCCTTGAGGATTTTGGCAAACTTGTTAACCTCTCTATAAAGCTGATAGAACGTGTAGGTTCTGACTTCACCGTCTTCGCCTTCCCAAATGTAGGCAAGCATGTTTTTCTTAGCCGTGTTCAAATGTCTGTCCAAGGCGTTGTAGCATATGTTTAGGATTCCGCCTTTGAACCACTTGTAAAAGGGTGGGTTTGAATCGTCCAAGACCTTATCCCAAGTCTTGAACCAGTCAATGGCTTTCGCCTTCTCAGCCCAAAATTCTTGGGGATTCTTTATTGATTTCTCCCATTCATTTTGCAGAATCTTTCCCGGATACACTTTCTCGTTAAACGGTAAACTGGCCTCTGACATGTTTTAACCTCAATGAATTTTGTGGAAAAACTTTCTTTCGGGAATATAAACGTTTTCAGTGAAAAATAAAAAGGGTGAAGGTCTTCTTAGATTAGTTGACCGATTGGTAGCACTGTTTTTCCATGGGTTTCATTTAGCACTTCTGCAAGGGCAAGATAGAACGCGCTGAAGCCAGTGATTATGCCTTCGGTGCCAATTATGCGGGTGAACATTTCCAAATCTTTGACTGTCATTGACGTGTACGCCAGAAGAGCTGATTTGGCGGCAAGCAAGAAGAACAGAATCGCTAGTGTCATGAAAACGACCTGTAATGCATGATTGGTTTTCAGTGTGCCAAAGAACATGATGAAGGTGAAGAGCCCCCACATGAAGAAGAAGGCAGCAAGCGCCTCATTGTTCGCTACCCACGGGGTAGTGTCACCATAGAAAGGCCAGACTCCTCTTCCTGCAACACCTGCAATGCCGAGCCAGTTCAAAGCCACATAAGACAGCCAAAACAAACCGTAAGAAGTGAACGCGACTGTTCCAAACGTGTTGCCCTTCTTGTATTCAAGTATTCCTGCAATGACTTGTGCAAGACCGCCATAGAATATCTCCATTCCAAGAATCATTTCATTGATTGGACCGAGTTGGAAGTTGTGGAAAGTTGAGGAGTATTGTTGTTATTCCGAAGCCAAGCAGTCCAAGCGGTGCTGGATTTGCTACTTTTTCAGTCATCCTTTTTCAAACCTTCCCTTTTTTGGCTATGAGAGGCTTTGTTCACGGTGTTTTGAATATAAATTTTTCTAGGCTAATCCTTCCTTCTCTTGCTCGCAATGTATTTGCCGACTTCCAATGAGCCGAACGTTATTGCCGTGAACAATATCGCATACCCCCAGTCGATGAGCCGCGGTGGATTCACGTCGAAAGCCGTGTTGACGCCTGGCGTGTAAAGCACGAGGAGTTGAAGGCCAAGCGATGAAAGCACTGCGTACCAGAGGAACTTGTTCTTGAATAGGCCTACCTTGAAAACCGTATACTTCAACGACCGAGCTGAAATAGCGTTAGCCAACTCCATCAGTATCATGGCTGTTAGCAATTGAGTTCGTGCTTCAAGCAGTTGCGCAGGTCCTTCCCATGGCGCGTACATGAAATAGCCATACAGCAACAGTACAGTCATCAAAATCGGCGTCGCCGTCAAGTAGAGCTTCACATCTGTTGTCCATACACTTTCGTTAGGATCTCTAGGCTTTCTGTCCATCAAATCCGGATCACCTGGATCTACGCCCAAAGCTATAGCTGGCAAACCGTCTGTCGTCAAGTTAACCCACAACAATTGTATTGCCGTCAAGGCTACGACTGAACCGGCTTCGACTTCATGCGTGCCTGCGAGATATGGGACACCAATCATGGCGATGAACATTACCAAGATTTCCATGACGTTGCAGCGCAGCAGATATGTCAGGTACTTCTTGATGTTACCATAGATTTCGCGGCCTTCTTTCACGGCTTTGACAATTGACGCGAAGTTGTCATCCGCCAAAACCATGTCCGATGCTTCCTTCGTGACCTCTGTCCCAGTTACACCCATTGAAACGCCTATGTCCGCCATCTTGAGCGCTGGCGCATCATTTACACCGTCACCCGTCATGGCTACGATCTGTCCTTTAGCTTTCCAAGCTTTGACAATGCGCATCTTGTGCTCAGGTGAAACTCTTGCGTAGATCACTACGTTCTGAACCTTTTCAGCTAGTTGTTCATCAGTCATCTTTTCCAGTTCTTCACCTGTGAGCACTTTGCCTTCAATGTCACTTTCACCCAGCAAGTTCAACTCTTTAGCCACTGCAACTGCGGTCAGCTTGTGGTCTCCTGTAACCATAACGACGCTGATGCCTGCCTTCCTGCAAAGGTAAATCGCCTGCTTGACTTCTTCGCGAGGCGGGTCAATCATACCCATAATGCCAACAAAAATCATGTCCTTCTCAATCTTCTCATCAAACGTAGCCACAGATTCTGGAAGCTCCTTAAATGCGAAGCCCAAGTTGCGCAAAGCCTGCATTGCCATGGCTTCGTTCACTTCCAGAACCTCTGTTCTATCATCTTCGGTTATCTTTCGAACCCTGCCGCCAGCATAGATTTTCGAGCACTTGTTCAAGATTATCTCTGGTGCGCCTTTCATGAAGACTATCTTCTTCTTTCCAGAAACCCAGTGAACGGTCGTCATGCATTTTCTTTCCGAAGAAAACGGAATTTCGCCTATGCGTGGTGCGTCCTTTTCCAGTTCTTCCTTCCACAGTCCAGCTTTGCCTGCGGCGACCACCAATGCTCCCTCGGTAGGGTCGCCCTTGACTATCCACCTTTCAGTTTCGGTTTCCTTCTCCAGCTTAGCATCATTGCAGAGAGTCGCAACCTTCAACAGTGTGTGAAGATCCTCGTCTGTAGGCTCCATTTTCTTGTCTTCTAGGAAGAATTCTCCTTCAGGCTCATAACCGACTCCTGAAACTTTGATTGCTTGGTCATTGACGTAGATTCTTTGAACAGTCATTTCGCCTTTGGTCATTGTGCCTGTTTTGTCGGAGCATATGACGCTTGTGCAACCGAGTGTTTCGACTGCGGGAAGTCTTCTGACTATGGTGTTGACCTTTGCCATGCGGTACATGCCGACTGCAAGCGCGCCTGTCACGATGGCTGGCAACGCTTCTGGAACTGCTGCAACGGCCAAGCTTATTCCCCACAAAATCATGTCCAGAATGTTGCGCCCTTCTACCATACCGATAGCTGCAACAATGAGGCACACCGCTATTGACAGGATTCCAATCCACTTTCCAACGGAAGCCATTCTCTTCTCAAGCGGCGTCTCTTCCTCCTCAGTCACCTGGACCATCTTTGCAATCTTTCCGAACTCGGTGTTCATTCCAGTTGAGGTGGCAACAGCCTTTCCGCGGCCGTAGACAACAACTGTGCCTGTGAAAACCATGTCCCGTCTGTCATTGACCGGACACTCCTCAGCAGTCACTGCAACGTCTTTGTTAACAGGAGAAGATTCGCCCGTTAATGGCGCCTCATCTACTTTCAGATTGAACGTTTCAATCAGCCGAGAATCAGCAGGAATCTTGTCACCAGTGTATAAGAGAATGATGTCGCCTGGAACTATCTCGCTGGTCTGAATTTTGACCTCTTTTCCGTCCCGTAGAACCATTGCCGTCGGCGCAGTCATCTTCTTCAAAGCTTCAAGCGCCTTTTCAGAACGAAATTCCTCAACAAACCCCAAGACAGCGCAGGCCACCACAATAGCAACGATGACGAGCGCATCAACGTACTCCTGCAGGAGAAGCGACAATCCTGTTGCAATCAACAGTATGATAATAAGTATGTCTTCGAACTGTTCAAGGAAGAGCTTCAGCGGCGATGTGCCCTTCTCCTTCTTCAACTCGTTAGGCCCAAACTCTACAAGGCGCTTCTGCACTTCTTCTTGGCTCAAACCAGTTTCTTTCGAGTTCAGTTTCTGCAGAGTTTCCTCAATTTCCATCGCATGCCAAGATTTTGACACATCTCTCCTCTCCAACCAAGCTGACAGCGAGACTGTATGTGTTCAAAATCTTTAGTTAATAATCTTTTCTCAATCAAAAACAAAAGCTTGAGCATCGGCAAATAAGTTTATAAATGATCTCAAAACACTACACCTTCTAACAATGGATGGGAAAAAAGGAAAAGGAGAAACAGAATTATGGAACCATGGTTCATAGCACCAATATCTGCTGCAGTATCGATTCTGGTTGGACTCTACTTCCTGCGTTACATAAACAAGCAAGACAGCGGAACTGAAAGAATGAAAGAAATTTCTGGCCTAATCAGACAGGGAGCTGCTGCTTTCATCAAAAGAGAGTACACAACACTGGCGATATTCATAGCTGCAGTGGCAATAATGATCGCAATCTTCCTACCGCAGCCACTGTGGGTATCTCACGACTTGACGCTCAATCTACAGTTGCCAATAGCTTACATGTTCGGTTCTTTCTGCTCAGCATCAGCCGGCTATCTGGGCCTGAACGTGGCTACGAAAGCAAATGCAAAAGTTGCAAATGCAGCGCAAGGCGGACTGAATAAAGCTTTTCCAATCGGTTTCCGCGGCGGGGCAGTAATGGGAATGTCAGTAGTCGGCGTCGGCCTACTCGGAATCAGCGCAGTCTACTGGCTTACAGGGATGGCAGGAGGAATCCCAGCTGTGCTCGCCTACAGTTTTGGAGCAAGCTCTCTTTCGCTTTTCGCCAAAGCGGGAGGAGGGATCTACACAAAGACTGCTGACATCAGTGCAGACTTGGTAGGAAAGGTTGAACTAGGAATCCCTGAAGATGATCCGAGAAACCCCGCAGTCATAGCTGACAATGTCGGAGACAATGTCGGTGATGTCGCTGGCATGGGAGCTGACCTGTTCGACTCATACGTGGCAAGCATCGTAGCAGTAATGATCCTTGGCGTGGGACTCGGCCTCGGCAACAACCTAGTGCAGGTACCACTGGTATTCGCTGGACTAGGCATCCTGGCTGCCGTCTTGGGTGCCTTAACAGTGAGAGTGGGACCCAAAGGCGACCCAGGAGGCGCATTGAATAACGGTACTTACGTAACATGCGTAATCTTTGGAATTCTCACCGCCTTTGCAACATGGTACTTTGGGTATGAATGGGCACTGTGGGGAGCAACAATCGTAGGTCTTGCAGCTGGAATAACGATCGGAATTACAAGCGATTACTTTACATCAGAAGACAAGGCGCCAGTTTTGAAGACCGCAGAAGCATCTGAGACTGGACCCGCGTTAAACATCTTGACCGGGTTCTCATACGGCTTACGCAGTGTCATTTTTCCGCTGATCGGAATAGCAGTCGCAGCGGCCATCTCATACAAAATATGTGAACCCTTAGGAGTGGGATATGCTGTCTATGGAATAGCTCTTGCTTCTCTTGGCATGCTTTCAATTGTCGGCCTGACAGTCTCAAATGATGCCTACGGTCCAATTGTAGACAACTCCAAAGGAATAGCTGAACAGTCTGGAATGAGTGAAGAAGTGATTGCCATAACTGACGAACTTGACTCTGCAGGCAATACAGCCAAAGCCATAACGAAAGGTTTTGCTATAGGTGCAGCAGGCCTGACCGTAATCGCCCTTTTGGCCGCATTCCAGAAGATAGCCTCTGAGGGAAGCACCCAAGTTACGTTCGACATAATGAACCCGATGGTCTTGCTGGGTGCGCTGATAGGGCTCGCAATTCCTGCGGTGTTTTCAGCGATGGTCATGCTAGGTGTTGGCAGAAACGCTGAAAGAATGATTGCTGAAATCAGAAGGCAATTCAAAGAAATCCCCGGCCTAAAGGAAGGAAAAGCGGGTGTGAAACCTGACTACGCACGGTGTGTTGACATTGCAACAGTGGGAGCACTACGTGAACTCATGCCAGCAAGCATAATGGCAATCGTCTCAACCTTGGTCGTTGGCTTCGTCGGCGGAATAGAGGCGTTAGGAGGTTTCCTAGCAGGCGCCATATTCTCCAGCTTGCTGTTGGCGCTACTGATGTCAAATGCTGGCGGTCTGTGGGACAATGCCAAGAAACTGATTGAATCAGGAAAACACGGCGGAAAAGGCTCAGATGCACACAAGGCCGCAGTCGTTGGTGACACAGTCGGAGACCCATTCAAAGACACAGCAGGACCCTCGCTTAACACGATGATCACGGTCATGTCTTTGATCGCTTCACTGCTTGCAGCACTAATCGTCAAATACAACCTACTACAATTGTTGGGAATCCATTAGACGGTCAACTTAATACCTAACATTCTCTATTTTTTGCTTCTTAACATATCAAGAAAACAGTCTAAGGAATACTCCACTATCCAAGCCTTGCTTCAATGAGAACTACCGTTTCAAAGAATAGGTCCAGTTTTACAGCCACATCAGCTTTTAAGTCCAGCTGCTCAAAACTGCGCAGAGTTTCATTAATATTTGACAGTGAGGACTGCATCAACAGTATGCGCCCATTTTGCATGACGTGTTTCGCTGACTCTCGGATGAAACGGTCGATTATCTCTCTTCCAGCAACCCCGCCACTCCAAGCGCGCTCAAACCATAACGTGTCTTCTGCTGGATCTGAAGGCAAATAGGGTGCATTGAACAGTATCAAGTCAAATTTCACTTCTGACTCTATTGAGGCAAACAGGTCTCCTTGAATGAAACTCATTTTATCTGATACGCCGTTTAGTTCTGCATTTTCCTTCGCACAACCAACAGCGTAGGGATTCACGTCAACGGCAAGAACTTCTCGGGCTCGTTCTGCAGCAATTATACCCAATATTCCGCAACCAGTACCTATGTCAACGACTCTGTCTCCTTCATCTAGCTGTAGATTCTCGGCAAACAAGAACGAGTCTTCAGCGGGTTCGTAAACGTTCTCCCAAACGTGAAAAATGTGTTCTCCGAATTGCGCTTTATGTGCCAAGGGCATCGACCAACACTCCGAAATCTTCAGGCGCCAACTCCCTGGCTCGCTTGTCGCGAAAGGGAAGCTTGTCAGCAATTTCAGCTGCCTTTTTTTTAGACGTGCCAGTCATGACTTTGATATAGGGCAAAACTGCGTTTCTAATTTTTTTGTTGCGCTCGGTAAACAGTAATTGCACAAGCTGTTTGAACGAAGTTTCATTATTCAGTGTGAATGGGCGCGGGTTTCTAGATTCCAGCCGTGTGACAATTGAGTCAATTTTGGGCTGCGGATAAAACATCGTTTTGGGAACGGAGTTCAAAAGCTGCGCCTGTGCGTAATAATAGGTGAGAACCGTTAGCCATCCATAATTTTCGCTTCCTGCTGAAGCCATAAGGCGGTCTGCAAATTCCTTCTGAAACACCAACACTGCATTGTCGAAGCCTTTGTTGAAAAGCCACAGAAGTAGATGGGAAGAGATGCCGTAGGGTGGAACTGAAACCACCTTGTTGAACGGCGAAAGGTTCACCTTGAACACGTTGCCTTCAATCACCGTGACGTTGGGCGAATCTGCAAGTTGCTCACGAAGAATACCTGCAAGCTCTGGATCGGCTTCGACGGCTAGAACGCTCTTGCATTTCTTTGCCATAAATCTGGTTAGGAAACCTAGTCCTGCACCAATGTCTAACACCGTGTCATTCTCGTCCAGTGAAGCATACTTGATCATAGGTTCGAAGACTGAGGATTCGATCATAAAATTCTGCCCTAGACTCCTCTTCGGAACGATTCGATGCTTTCGAAGAAGATACTTCGTTTTTTCTAAGAGGCTCATACAGACACGTTAGCCAAGCCAATTGCGTCATTGAGCTCTTGTGAACAGGCGATATTTGCTGTCGCCGCCGAGCTCCTCCATGACCCTTTTTGTAATGAGCTTGACAGGGTTGGGCAGTTCCGTGCGTTTCTGCAGGTCATCGAAACTTTCAAAAGGCTTTCTTTCTCGTTCGTTTATGACTTGCCACATGTACTTTTTGCCTATGCCTGGAACCAGCTCAAGCGCGTGCATCCGCGGCGTTACCGCACGTGCAGTGTTGAAGAAGCCAACGAACCATTTCTCGCGGTTAAGCACTATTCTGCTGATGACCGCCGGAAGCTCGGTTTTTGCTGCAGCCGTTAGCTCTTCGTAGCCTATTCGTCCGATGATGTAGGTGATTTCTTCGCGAGCCTCTTTTCCGACGAACACGCGGTCGTGAGGTTTGAGCATCATGCCTTCTTTGACCAAGGCCTCCAAGAGGGTGAAGAATTCTTCTCCCACAAGCTGCACTAACGCTCCCGCTCGATAACCAGCGCGGCCTGACACGTGTACTCCTGGGCGGCCGTGTTGGAGGAAGTCTAGAATGTAGGCGTACTCTTCGTAGCGCTTCTCCATCATTGTCATAGTCGCCTTTATTTAGTATCTTTTTGCTTAAAATAGTTAGTATCGGATTCGGCTTATTTCAATTTCCTATGTTCATTCAGAAGGTTAACTATTGCTTCTAATTTTGAGGTTTCGATGATTTTGCGGCCGCCTGCGAGAAAGACTCTCAGCTCTTCAACGCTTTTGGGCATGCAGTTGACTATTTGAACTGCTTCTGCTTCTTCCAGACCGAAGTCGGTTACGAGGTCTCCAACAAGTTTTTCTGCGTCTGCAGGTTCGATCTTGGAGAATTTGGATACGTAATCGAATGTGCGGCGTTGAAGTTGGTCTAGGTTTTCTTCGCCCACAGTTTCCATTATTTTCTTGACTTGTGGGAGGGTGAGTTTTTTTTCTGTAACGTTTCTTTCGGTCATTTCTAATCGCCCCTGTAGGGTTCCAGATGTTCCGGTCTGACGATGATTTCTCGCACGGCGTCTCCTTGTGAAACGCTTACGACGTAGCTTCTTCCACGCTTGTTGACTATCGTGCCCACTCTGCCATGGTAGCGTTTGTGCGGCATTCCCTTGTGGACACTTGGCTCTATTCTGACAACCACCTGACTTCCAGGCTGATACTCGTAGAGCAGCTTGCTCAGGCTCAATTTGCCATGCTCCCGGCGGCCTTTTGTCATAAGTCGACGTGTACCGCATCGGTAACCTTTCGACGGCCTCACTTTTTCACCTTCTTACTGTTCTCCCATGATTATGTTTAAAACATCAAGATTCATAGGCTTCGCTTTGTTCTTGAGAATTTCTGAGATGCTGGGTGTTGTTCTTCCTTCATCACCGGTCACCAGCTCCTTTACGTAGAGTCCGCCTTGGCATCGGATTTTCATTTCAGCCTTTTTAGGTGACAGTTTCTTAACGTTCACCTCGTATATGTACTTTTCCCGCGTCAAATCTGCGCGGCGATGCATGACGCGGATGGGCGTCTGCTGTTTTATCATGGTGTTTGTCAATTTCTCCTCAATGAGATGCAGGTCTTTTGGGGTGATTTTGTCTTCGAATTCTATGAGTACGCGGTATTCTTTCTGTGTTGATTCACCCTTCTTCAGTTTTCTGACGGCATCTCTGTCGGCTGGTCTTAGGTTTGTGACCTCGACCTTGCCTTTTCCGTTTACGTTTACGGCTTTCTCGATTTTCTTCAGGTTCAGGAAGCGTTTCTGTGGCCTATTGATTTCGATTACGAAGGGTCTGCCGTTGCCGAGCATTCGGGCGTCGATGTCTTCTCTTCCTGACGCGTGAAATGAGGTTTCAAGTCCTTTTGTGGCTTTGAGGAAGGGTTTCTCAATGATTTCCTGTACTGATTCGAGATACATTTTTCCGGTCCAGTTGCATTTTTCGCAGCCTTTGCCGCGGCAGTTTGAACAGAACCATTTTGACTGCGGTATGTCTCTGACGAGTTTCTTGTATCGTCCGGCTATGAAGAGTGGATTGACTTCAAGCCTCACGTCTTCTGTGAAGGGTTTTGCGATGACGACTATCTCGGGTCTCTTGAAGTCCACGTCCTTGGCGGTGCTTTCTGCGATTTTTTTGCCTAGCACTCTGCCGAACTCGTTGCGGAGGTTTTCGCCGTGGGTTACTTCAAACTGTGCTTTGAACTCATCTTCGCGTTCTGCGACTTTGACAGGCAGTTCGGTGCCTACTAGAAAAGTCGTGTATTCGTATGGCTCTAGTAGCTTTACGGCTGTTTCGGCCAGATGATTTGTGGTGGTGAATTTGTCCTCGCATAGGAAGCATTTTGTCGGACGAGTTTTTGTTGGTGTGTGTTTTTTCGTTTGTTGGAGTATTTCTTTGGCGGGTTTGGAGAAGCCGTTTGTTGCCAGAAGTTTGAGGATCTTTGTGCCTTGCTCGTTGTTTGCCAAGGCCAGTGCGTGGGCCTTGAGGGTTAGTGTCAGTTTTATTGCGTTTCCTCTTTCGTCGTTTTCCAAGCCGTGCCCAAGCAGAGCGAATTGTCTTCCGAGGCAGTGGTCGCATAAGGGGTATTTGCGGAGCATTTTGAATGCTTTGCTGAGAATGTCCGTGTTTGTGGCGTTTGGTTTTTGCTTTGTTCTATTTGACATTGAAGGGCATTCCTTTTCCGAGGAAGGGGAGTTTCTTTTTTCTGCGCATTGTTTTTAGCATTCGCTGAGTCATTACGTATTGTTTTAGGAGTTCTTTGACTTCTTTATCGGTGGTGCCTGAGCCGCGTGCTACGCGTTTCATTCTTGAGGAGTTGAAGACTTTGGGGTTGTCTCTTTCTTCAGGCGTCATGGATTGGATCATCACGCGCCATTTCTCCAGACGTCCTTCAGCTGTGCTGAGCATTTCGTCTGGAATGTTGGGACCCATTCCTGGGATGAGTTTCATGAGTTTTTTGAATGAGCCCATTCCTTTCATGGCTTCGAATTGGTCATACATGTCTGTGAGGGTGAATTTGCCGCTCAGAATGGCTCTGGCTTTTTTTTCGGGGACGACGATTTCGGCGTCGCGGACTTTTTCGAGTAGAGTTTCTAGGTCTCCCATACCTAAAAGGCGGCCTACGAAGCGTGATGGGATGAAGGCTTCGATGTCTTCGGTTTTTTCGCCTGTACCGATGAATTTTATTGGCGCTCCTGTGGCTGCCACGGCTGAGAGTGCTCCGCCGCCTCGAGCTGAGCCGTCTAGTTTGGTGACGAGGATGGAGCCGATTGGGGTGGCTTCGTTGAAGGCTTTGGCTTGGGCGAGGGCTTGTTGGCCGATTGTGCCGTCGATGACGAGCATGACTTCGTCGGGTTTGATGGTTTTTTCGAGGTTTTTCATTTCTTTGATGAGTTCTTGTTCTTCTTTGTGGCGGCCGCTGGTGTCGACGATGATTACGTCTTTGTCAGCGAATTGTTTGAGGCCTTCGTTGACGACTTTGAAGGGGTCTTTGGCTTTGGGGTCGCCGTAGAGGGGTACGTTTATGCGGTTTGCGAGTTGTTGGAGTTGGGCGTATGCGCCTGGTCGGAAGGTGTCGGCGCAGATGACTGCGGGTTTCATGCCTCTTTTTTGGAAGTATCGTGCGAGTTTGGCTGCGGCGGTGGTTTTGCCTGAGCCTTGGATGCCTACTAGCATGATTATTTTGCGTTTGCCTGGCTCCATTTTTATTGGGGTTGGTTTGTCGCCGAGGAAGCGGGTGAGTTCTTCGTAGACGACTTTGATTATGTGTTCGTGTCTGCTGATGCCCGGTGGGACTTTTTCGTTGAGGGCTCTTTCTTCGATGCGTTTGCTGATGTCGAGGACGAGTTTGACGTTGACGTCTGCTTGGAGTAGTGCTTTTTGTAGGTCGTGGACTAGTTCTTTGACGGTGGCTTCGTCTACGATTGTGGCTTTGAACACTTTTTTTAGTGCGTCGTAGAGGCTGGAGCCTAGGCGTTCTAGGGACATGGTTTTTCTCCTGTTTTAGTTGGGGTTTATGCCTTTAATAGGTGTTCTGTTCTTTAAGGCTTTGACTTCCGTAAGCTTTTTACATTCTCTGTGTCTTAAAGGATTGTTTGAGGGATGGTGTTGCGTGTTGAGTGAGCAGGTGAAGATTGTTGAGAGGAAGAAGATTCCGTCCGGTGCGACGCTGTTGTTTGGTTTTCCGGACGTTGGTTTGGTGGGCGTGATTGCTGCGGCGCATTTGGTTGATGAGTTGGGTTTGACTGAGGTGGCGTATGTTGAGTCGGAGTTGTTGCCGCCTTTGATTATTTTGCATGAGGGTCTGCCACATTCTTCGATTAGGATTTTTGCGGATCATAATTTATTGTTGGCGGTTTCTGAGGTGCCGATTCCTGCGGATGTGATTTATCCGGTCATGAATAGGTTGATTGATTGGGGTAAGGAGAAGAGTGTTAAGATGATGATTTCTTTGAGTGGTTTGCCTATGCAGGATAGGCAGGATGCTAAGGAGTTGAAGTCTTTTGCGGCTGTTTCGAGTCCTGAGGCTTTGAAGATGGCTGAGGATAAGGGTGTTGAGGTTTTGACTGAGGGGTACATGGTTGGTCCTCAGGCGATCATGTTGCAGAGGGCTGCTAACAGTGGGACGCCTGCTTTGACGTTGCTGGCGCAGTGTTTCTTTAATTATCCTGATCCTGAGGCTGCGGCTGAGGTGTTGAAGGCGTTGAGTAAGGTGATTGGGTTGGAGGTGGATGTTGCGAAGTTGTCGGAGAAGGGTGAGGAGATTCGTTTGCGGGCTAGGGATGTGATGAAGCGGACGCAGGAGGAGATGGGTAAAATGAAGAAGGGTCAGGAATACGATATCCCGATGTACGTGTCGTAATGGGGGAATGGAAGGTGGCTTTGGCGAAGAGAAAGCGCACGGTTTTTGACATGATTGATGACTACTTTGAGGACATGCAGAAGTGGGCAGAGCATTTTGGAGAGATTTGGACGGCTGAAACGCCGAGCTGGAATCTACGGAACTGCTCAATAGAGCCGCTGAGGGAGATTACTGTGACGCCTACGGAAGTGCTGCTGACGGTGGATTTACCTTACACGCTGAAGGATTCAGTGAAGGTTAAGTCCATAGGTGCGAGTGGGCTTGAGGTTTCGGCGCAAATGAAGAAGAAGGTAAAGCTGGATGATTTGGGCGTGAAACATTGCAAAGGAGTGCTTGAAAAGTTTCATTGTCATGTGCGGATTCCTGTGCAGGTTGACATGGGCAAGATGAACGTGCATTACAAGAAAGGAATCCTAGAAATACGTCTGCCACGCAAACACTAGCGAACTGATTTGCTCTGAAAGTTTCTAGGCTCCCTATAATAGGTTGAATTACAGGGTAGGACCCAGTGCGAAATGAATGTTACGCAGACAGGTCTACTTCGAGAGCTCCGGACGCGCGTGTACGGAGGCTACTGTTCTTGGCAATATTCAGCGCGCGCTACCTAGAAGAAACTTCTGTAAAATTACATCAAGAAGTCTTATATTCGCGCACCTTCAGAACTAAACCAGAGGTTCAAAAATGAGTGAAAAGGAAATACTTAAAGTGCTGAAAGAGAACCAGCGGGTAATAATTGAGCGTTTTAATACATTAGAAGAATTCCTTTCAGAAATCAATAAGAAACTAAAAAAGTGATAATAGAGCCGCGCGCGCTACGGGTGGGTGTGCTTGAAGCCTCAGCCCTGTAATAGCTATCTTCACAAATCAGACGGCTCTTCTTGCATCATCGGCTCCACACTATGCAATTGCAACCGCGTGAAATAAGCCTTGCACGGAAAGTCTTTTAACACAATCACACTCTAAACCATTAAGACAATCACAGGTGAAAAACAGAATGCCCGGAGAACGTGCAATTCACATAGCCATATTCATATTCATACTCACCGGCCTATGCTCGTTAAGTGCATGGGCAAGCTACGCCTACCTCAAAGACACATTAATATTGGAAGTTGCAGGCATCGCGTTAAGCTGGGGAGCCATTCTCCTCGTATTGTACGTGGGATTCAGAGCCTTAGGCTGGGACTGGTGGAGCTAGCGAGCCAAATACTAAGCCCATCACAAGCTCATCATAATACTTGTCATCTTCACCGAAATAGCAGTCCTTCATGACACCTTCAACTTTGAACCTGACCTTCTCATAAGCATGAACTGCTAGCTTATTGTCCGCCACGGTACGCAGACTAACTCTGTGCAATCCCTCTTGCCTAGCGAGTCTGATCAGTTCAGTAAGCATCGCTGTGCCCAAGCCCACATTTTGAAAGACTTGATGAACGTAAATGAGCAGGTCGCCAGTGGCTTTCCTGCGAGGATTAGGAAACTTGTAAATCTGAGCGTGCCCAACAACTCTGTCATCATGCAACGCGACCAGCATAATCATGTTCTGAAGGTTCTTCAACCAATAATTCTCAACATGCTCCCGCGTGTAAGGCGGCAGACCCCACTGCAAAGCCTCAGCCGAAAGCGACTCATAAAACGCGACAAGCTTCTCCTTATCTTCCGTACTGAATTCTCTTATGAGGGCAATTCTGCCGTCCTTCAACGTAACCGTATACAAAAGCATCGCCCAAAGTAACAAATACAAAGATCAGAAGAAAGACTTTTCCAAAGTCTACTTGGTTCGCATGATCTTCATTTTGCCCAGAATCTTCCAGTACTCAATCTCCACGCCCGGCGCAAGCTTAGCCTTCAACTCTTCCTCCTGCGGATACGGCGCATCCAAATACTCATACGTCTCCAAATCCATAATCTGCACGCCAGTCGGATTCACAGCAAACACCTGACCCATGCGCTTGTCAATAATCGGCACCTCCGCACCGAGATCAACAGGCTTCACAAAACTCCGCTTGGCACCATCAAAAACGCCAACAGCCGTAATCCTCGCCTTAGCCGAACCATGCTTGCCAGGCTTTGACTTCTGGATATCAACGATGTGGCATGGTTCACCATCAATAATCATGTAGCCACCAACACGCAACTCTCCAACATCAACAGGCTTACTCACACAGTTCACCCGCCCGCCTGCATACAATTTTAAACAACAGCCATATATAGATTAAGGTGCCGCTACTACGCGTAAGGTGAAAAATCTTGCTCAAAACCGTCGGCTTGGTCGCCCGCTACGACAGAAAAGCAGCCGTGAAGCTCGCAGAAGACCTAGCCAAACACTTGCGGGCAAAGGGAATACAAGTCTACGCAGAAGACACACTAGTCAACAAAACAGGCATAGAAATAGAAGCCCTGCCGCTTGAAAAGATGAAAACTGACCTAGTAATCACAATGGGCGGAGACGGCACAATACTACGTACATGCCTAGCCCTACCAAAACCAGAACCACCCATACTCGCAGTAAACATGGGGGTCCGCGGATTCCTCACCGAAATCGACCCCAAAAACGCTCTGGTTGCCGCAGACAAGACTCTAAACGGAGAATACAAAATCGAAAAATGCATGAAACTCACCATAACCGCCGACGGCACACGATTCCCAGACGCCCTGAACGAAGTAGTCATCTCAGCCGACGAACCCGCAAAACTCCTCTACGCCCGAATTCTAAGAGACAAAGAACCAATCATAGACTGCCAAGCAGACGGCCTCATGGCAGCCACACAAACCGGCTCCACAGGCTACTCACTCTCAGCTGGCGGCCCCGTACTAGACCTAGGCGTAAACGCCTTCGTACTCACACCCATATGCCCCCTGAGCCTCTTCCACCCAATCGTGTTTCCCGCGAGCGCTACGCTCACGGTCGAAATCCACAAACCCAGAAGAATATACGTCCTGATCGACGGACACTACCGCCAACTAATCAGTTCCAGACGCCCAAGCCTCACCGTTACCCGCTCAAAGTATGAGACGCGCTTCATACGCTTCCAAGAAAACTTCTACCACCGCCTCAGAAGCCGACTACTCTTCAAAGGAATGAGGTGAAAACCCAAACGGACAAAAGAGCCCTCGTCCTAGACACGTCCGCTCTTGTCGCCGGATTTGACCCCTTCTCAATAAGCGAAGAACAATACACCGCCCCAAAAGTCCTAGACGAAATCACCGAAGACTCCATGCTAGGCCTCAGATTCAAAACCGCCATAGACAACGGAAAAGTCAAAGTCGAAAACCCAGACAAAACCTTTCTAGAAAAAGTCAAAGCCTCAGCCTCCGCCATAGGAGACGCCTACTACCTGTCAAAAACAGACCTCCAAGTTCTCGCCCTAGCCCTGCAACTCAAAGCACGCGGACACACACCGCTAATCGTAACAGACGACTACTCAATACAAAACGTCGCAAACCAAATGCAAATAGAATTCGCCTCATTAGCCACCTTCGGCATCCGCCGACGCTTGCAGTGGGTGCGCTACTGCCCAGCGTGCCACAGGCAATATCCAGCTGACTACAAACACTCAAAATGCCAAGTCTGCGGAACCGACCTAAAAAGAAAACCACTCCGAGGAAACAGCCCAAACCGCTAAACAACGCTAAAACCTTAAAACAAAGAACACAATTCTAACAGTTAAAATCACAAGCGAGGCAAAGCACATGAGCATGACAGAAAAGAAAACAATCTACTTCAAACAGGCGGGCGAACAAAACACCGACGCCGTATTGAAAGTCGCAAAAGAATATGCAAATAAAGAAGACATCAAAGACATCATAGTCGCCTCAACCACCGGCGAAACCGGAGCCAAAGCCGCAAAACTCTTCAAAGACTACAACCTCGTAATAGTCACGCACGCATTCGGCTTCAAAGAACCCGGAAAAAACGAGATGCAAGAAAACTTCAAGAAAGAAATTCTCGCAAATGGGGCAAAAACCTTCGCAGGCACCCACGCCCTGAGCAGCGTCGAACGAGCAGTCCGCAAAGACTTAGGCACGACCCAACTTCTTGAACTGATCGCCCACACCCTCAGACGCATGGGAGAAGGAACCAAAGTATGCGTCGAAATCACGCTCATGGCCGCAGACGCAGGCCTCATCCCAGTGGACAAGGACATAGTCGCCATTGCCGGAACAGGCAAAGGCGCAGACACTGCACTCCGCATAAGCCCGACCAACGCCGCGAAATTCTTCGACCTGAAAATCCGCGAAGTAATAGCCAAACCACAAGACTTCTAAAAAGCACGGCAGGCTGAACCCAGACAATGAGCAACAAAGGCAAGCAAGCTGAGAAATTCGTCAAAGAATGGTACGCCAAACAAGCCGGCCACGAGTGGCAACGCTTGCAGCAAGACCCATACCACCAAATCGAATACATGACAACAATGCACTTCCTGCAAAAATACCTGCCAGAAAAAGGCTTAATCCTAGACGCAGGCGGAGGCCCAGGAAGATACTCCATCGCCCTCGCAAAACAAGGCTACCACATCGTCCTCTTAGACCTCGTGCCAGAAATGCTGCAAATCGCAAAACGAAGAATAAGACAAGCAGGAGTCCTTGACAAGATCGAACAGTTCATCCAAGGCTCCGTTGAAGACCTGTCAGCATTTCGCGACGAAACCTTCGACGCAGTGCTATGCCTAGGCGCACCGCTCAACCACTTGTTAAAGGCTAAACAGAGGGAAGAAGCGTCAAGCGAGCTCGTGCGAGTTGCAAAGAAAAGAGACCCTATCTTTATCTCAGTTATCAGCCGCATCGGCCTATTGAAAACCATACTCATCGAATTCCCACACGAAATGCAATATGCAAAGCACCACTGGGAAGTCGGCGACTACATCCCCGGACAACACGGCCAAGGCTTCACAGCCGCACACTGGTTCCTCCCAGAGGAACTGCAGACACTATTCGAAAAGCAAGGCGTCAAAACAATGGAAATGGCAGGGCTCGAAGGACTCTCATCGCACTACAAGAGGGAAACGAACAGGCTTTTCAAGGATCAGCAGAAGTGGAAAATGTGGACTGAAATTCTGCTGAAAACCTGCACGCATCCAGCCGTCGTGGGAAGCTCCGAGCATTTCCTACTAGTAGGCAAGAAGCAACGCTAGACCGAATCACTATCGCGTTTGCTGAAATACAGAATATCCTGATGCTCAACGTAGCCGCAATTCTTGAACAACTCTCTTGAAGTGGCGTTGGACTCCTCAATCAAAGCACAGAAAAGCCTAATGCCATGCTTTCTAAGCACTCGCTCAGACTCCTCAATCAAGGCCCTGGCGACGCCACGCCGTCTGCACTCTGGGTCAACAGCCAAACGGTTTATCCATCCCTTCCGCAGATCACAGGTCACGATGACTGCTCCAATAAGAACCCTATCTTTGAATGCTCCGAGAAAGAAATCGGGGTTGGCTTTTATTTCAGCCGTTATTGCCTGTTTGCGGTCTCTGCCCTCAGGTCTGAACGGCAGGCTCGCTTTGGACCAAAGCTCTATCAGTTCGTCATAGTCCTTCAATGTCAGTCTTCGGATTTCCATGCAAACACATGACTAAGCTTAGCTTTCTTTCTCCACTTCTCTCGTAACGTCCTCAATGATGTCCAACGCTGAATCCACAAGCTCCCGAGTGATCACCAGCGGCGGCGCAATTCTGACGGTTGAAGCCCCACACGTAATCACGTTGATCCCACGCTTCCAAGAACGCATCATGATCTCACTGACCTTCTTAGGCGCAGGTTTCTTGCTCTCCTTGTCCTCGACGATTTCCATGCCAATCATCAAGCCCTTACCACGTACATCGCCAACGATTTCACTTTTCTCTTTCAGCTCTCCAAGCCTCTTCATTATGTGAGCCCCTTGCTTAGTCGCGTTTTCCAAGAGCTTCTCTTCCTTGATAGTGTCGATGACGGCACTTGCCGCAACGCATGACAAAGGATTGCCGCCAAAAGTGCTCGCGTGAGAACCTGGAACCCAATCCATGATCTTGGCCTTCGCAATCGTTGCGCCCAAAGGCAGCCCTGAAGCCAACGCCTTGGAAGTGCACAGAATGTCCGGTTCAACACCCCAATGTTCGATTGCAAACCACTTGCCGCTTCTGCCCATGCCCGCCTGCACCTCGTCGTCAATCAGCAACAAGCCATACTTGTCAGCAAGCTTCTTCAACCGCTGGAAGTATTCCGGCGGCGGAACAACGTACCCACCTTCACCTTGAATCGGTTCAATCAGCATAGCAGCAACATCTTCAGGCGGAACGTACTTCTGCAGCACGTATTCGTCAATGAAATCCACGCACCAGTAGTGGCAGCCAGGATAAGTCAGCTTGAAAGGACAGCGATAACAATACGCGTACGGCACATGAGTAACGCCTGGCATCAATGGGAAGAAGTAACGCTTCTGAGTGGGTTTGCTGGCCGTGAAAGACAAAGCACCTATCGTGCGTCCGTGAAAAGCGCTGATAAAACCGATGAACAACTGCTTTCGACTATGCCATTTCGCAAGCTTGGCAGCCGCCTCAACTGCTTCAGCACCACTGTTGCCGAAATAGACCTTCTTCTCAGGGCTTCCTGGCGTGATCTGCGCAAGCTTATCCGCGAGGTCAATGACTTCCCTGTAGTAAAAGTCCGTGTTTGAATAATGCAAGAAGCGGTCGCACTGATTCTTTATCGCCGAAACAACTCTAGGATGATTATGCCCAACGTTCATGCACACCAAGCCAGAGTTGAAGTCTATGTACTCGTTGCCGTCAACATCCTTCACTATGCACCCTTTGCCAGACTCGACAACAAGTGGATAGAACCGCCCATAAGAAGGCGAAATCAGCCTCTCGTCCTTCTTGACCAGTTCTCTTGCCTTAGGTCCCGGAGGAGTGACAACTATCTTTGGATAACCGCCCATCTCACATCACCAATTGGAGCTAAAGGTTTAGAAAAAACGCTTTATATAGCTACCTGTGCGCGTTCAGCAAAAAACAACATAAAAACCTAGGCTGGCAATCCACACTACCCAGTCAAACACACAATCTCGCACTCGACAGGAAAGAGAAGCAAACTATTGCTTGGCCACGGAGATTTCAATCGCTGAAACCCTTGATTTCCGGCCTTCTTCTCTGGCAACTTCCTCTGTCAGTAAGCAAATTCCTTCAAGCTGCAAGCCTTTTGCGAAAGAGCGTCTCAGCAACTCAATAGTGTCAACTGCTCGGGGGATTGCACGACCTCTTGCTTTGACGACTATCTTGTTTGAGCCAGAATTGAGGCAGGTCAAGCAGGCAAGTATGTAGTTCATCACTGGCTTGTTTCCGATGAACACCACGCTTTCAGTGACTTGCGCATTGGCGGCTTGTGTGCTCCGCGCAGCTTTTGCTTTCTCCTTTTTCTCGGACTTCTTAGGCTTTTCTTCAGACATATTATACCTCCGATTTCAATGTTTGACAGCGGTTCGCATCGTAAGGCAGTCTATATCATGAACACTAGCTTATATTTTTCCGTATAGAGCTAAATCAGACGCACTGTTTGACGCAAGTTTGCGATACTGCTCCCAGTCCTCATCAACCCATTTCTGAATCTTGACAACATCGTCTTCAGATAATCCTCGGAATCTGCCCTGCGAAGCAAAATAATCCTTAACAGGTTTACGTTTGGCTTTATCAATCAGTCGATCGCTCGGCGGATTGAGCTTGAACTTGCCATTCTCAATCTCGTAGAGTACCCATAAGCCGCTCAGCACTGCAAGGCGTCCCATTTCAATAGTCTTGCTCGTGTCATACCGCCAGCCAGTTGGACACGGTGTCAAGAGGTGGATGTATTTCGTGCCTTTCATTTCTTTGGCCTTTTTGAGCTTGTTCACAAAGTCCAATGGGTATGAAGTGCAAGCGGTTGCAACGTAAGGAATTCTGTGTGCAGCCATAATCAAAGGCATGTCCTTTTTTCGCTCACGCTTGCCTGAAGGCGTCGTGGTAGTCCAAGCACCATAAGGCGTAGCTCCACTCCGCTGCATCCCAGTATTGCCATAAGCCTCGTTGTCATAGCAAATGTAGATGAAGTTGGTCCCTCTCTCAGCGGCTCCAGACAAAGCTTGAATGCCGATGTCAACCGTGCCTCCATCTCCAGCCCACCCCACAACCGTTATGTCATCAAGCTTGCGCTGGCGCAAGGCTGCGGTGATTCCCGAAGCAGCGGCGCCTGTGGATTCGAAGAGTATGTTTTGAAGAGGGACAGCAGAGGCAGTGTACGGGTAAGGTCCTTGGATCACTGTGGTGCAACAAGCTGGAACGACCATTATGATCTTTTTGCCTAACGCTTTGAAAAGCAACCGTAGTGAAATAGCAGGACCGCAACCTGCACATGCAGCGTGACCCTTAAGCAGATACTCTTCTTTCGGAAGCTCTTTTATCGTTACCATACCCTTCACTCCTTTAGGTCGACCCACTCAGTTGCCTTCTCTACCTTTCCGGCGTGGATTGCTTTCAGCGATTTCTTAGCCATCTTTTCAATGGTTTTGTGAGTCACGTCTCTTCCCCCCAAGCCCGCTATGAACCCTGCGACCAGTGGCGGGTCCTTTTCATTGAATAATGAAGCCTTGGTCTCTGTAGCTAAAAAGCCCTCCATTCCGAAGGATATGTGGCGGTCTATCGTGGCAACCATCTGAGCGTTCATTGCAAGATTCACTATCTCTTCCATAGGGAATGGCCGATAGACACGCACTCGCGCTGACCCAACTTTATGCCCTTCCTTGCGCAGCTTGTCTACGGACAGTTTTGCCTCACTGCCCATCGTTCCCATTGTGACCATTATCAAATCTGCGTCTTCGCACTTGTATTTCTCAATCAGCCCGCCGTATTCAGAACCGAAGAGGTTACTATACTCTTTGTCAATCTGCGGAATAAGCTGCTTAGCGTTTTCCATCGCTTCCTGAATCATGTAGCGATATTCCATGTACCATTCTGGCGAGACCAGATTGGCATGAGAGTAAGGATGGTCAATATCTAACACCCAACCGGACTTGTACTCTGGCAGAAAACTGTCAATCTTCTCTTGGTCAGGAATTTTGGCAGGTGAGTAAGTGTGGGACAGGATAAAGCCTTCTAGACAGACCATGGCGGGCAAAAATACGCGTTCATTTTCGCATAACTTGTAAGCTTGAATTATGGTGTCGAAAACCTCTTGATTGCCAGCGCAATAGAACTGAATCCAACCAGTGTCCCGCTGAGAAAGCGAATCGCTGAAATCAGGCCATATGCTCCAAGGCGCGCCCATGGCACGGTTAACGACCGCCATCACAATTGGCAAACGCGAACCTGAAGCCCAGTGCAAGGCTTCGTGCATCAAAGCCAAACCGTGAGAGGATGTTGCTGTGAAGGTTCTGACGCCGGCCGCCGCTGCGCCTATGCAGGCTACCATGGCGCTGTGTTCAGACTCCGCGCGGATGTATTCCGCATCCATCTTCTTGTTTTCGACAAGATCGGCTATTTTTTCCACTACTGTCGTCTGTGGAGTTATTGGGTAGGCCGCGACGACTTTGACTCTTGCGGCTCTTGCAGCGTAGCCTGCGAGATGGTTTGCGGTGTCAATTATCATCTGCGTCACTTATTCTTCCTCCCGTTTCATGACTATTGCTTTTGTTGGACATTCGTTTGCGCATATGCCGCAACCTTTGCAGTAGTCGTAATCTATTTTGGGTGAATCATCTTCTTGACGGGTTATTGCCGCGTCCGGACAGTATATCCAGCAGAGAGTGCACCGTGTGCATTTGGAGTAGTCAATCTCGGGGCGGAAGGTTCTCCAAGAGCCTGTTTTTCCCATGGCGCCAACAGTTGGACAGGACAGCGGTGTGACCGGCAGATCCTTACGATGTTTCAGGTTTGTACTCATTTATCTTCACCATTCCACCACTTCGTCAGACGTTCATAGGCTAGTTCTGTCGCTTTTGCATTCTTCTCACCAGCTCCGCCTGACCATGTCTCATTCACAGCTTTTAAGACACTGTCCAGCTTCACTTCGCAGGTAGCTTTGGCAAAAGCTCCGAGAATAGAGGTGTTGACAATCGGTAGTCCGGCAACGAGCAGGTTAAGTTCGATGGCGATTCCTGTCGCGTCAACGGTGGCAACCCGCCAGCCTTGCAGACCAAGTTCTTTGGGCTTCTTCTTCGTGTTCATGACGATGATTCCGTCCTTCTTCATGCCCTCGGTCACGTCGACTACTTTGTAGATATAGGGGTCAAGGACTATCACGTAGTCAGGATTGTAGATTTGGCTGTGGACGAGTATTGGTTCACTGCTTATTCTGGCGAAGGCTTTGACAGGAGCACCCCGTCGTTCTGCCCCGAAATACGGAAAGGCTTGGACCGATTTGCCTTCGAAAAAAGCTGCGTGAGCCAGAATTTCTGCGGCAGTGACGCTTCCTTGTCCACCGCGACCGTGGATCCTAATTTCCTTAAGCACTGCTTCACCCTTCTACTCAGAAATCAAACATGGAAAACTTCGACCTTATTAGTGTTGGCTTACACAAACAGCAAAAACAACATTAGAAGTATGCCACTGGTTGCAAAAATCGGGACAACGCTTCTCTTAGCGGTTTGCATGCTTCTGTCTATCAGAAGACACAGGGTTTCAAGGTGTTTCTCGCCGAGGACCTTGACGCCGGCCACTGTTATTGTGCGACATGAATACTTGGCGGATCCCAAGTTGGCTATTGCAGTGGATGCTACATCTTTGATGTAAGCAATCAATTTGTCGTTGTCTATTGCTTCGCCGACCGGGTGATATCCATGTCTGCTTATTATCAGGGCACTTACTGAGTGCGTGTCTGTCGTGAAAACCTCACCGTCGTCAATTCCTATGGAGTTCAGCGCCGAAAGAATGCGTTCGCGCAGTCCAGAAACCATGTTGTTACCGTCTATGGTCACATACGCAGTCTTCTGTTTATTGCATCTGACCACGACTACCGTGATGCCGCCTGATCCCATGCCGTCTCTGAGACTAAACTCCTTTGGAAAGACTGATGCGGCCCCGACTTCAAAAGGCAACTGCTTCAACGACGCCGCTTTTCTCAAACAGTCAACTGCAACCTCTTTTAAGGACGCCAACGATTCCTGCATGTCCACGGTTCCATTGATACTGTTATGGGCATTGACAACCGCGCAAAGATTCAATCCGTATTTCTCTGTTTCCTGACGGACAAATTGTCCCAACTCCTGCGGCAAATCCTCAATCGTTCTTGGCGCGAGAGTAAATGAAACAAAGGCAGATTTTCCGAAGACTTGGCAACAGGCGGTAGCGATCCCGTTGCTGACCTTGATGAAGGGTGACGCTTTCGCTTCAAGAGCGCCCAACTCTTTTAGAGATTCGGCAACGGAAGTGATGATTCTCTGGTTCTGAAGCTGAGAAGCTAAATCAAACTCGTGGCCAAGCAAACCATGTGGAACGCATACAATGCAGTCAAGTCTTCTTTCTAGGTCAGCTTTGAGCAGTGAAGGCAAGAGGCTACTTCCGATGTTCTTGAAGGGACCTGGGTGAACAGATGGAACAACTATGATCGCCTTGGTCTTGCTCGAACCGAACTTGACCAGAGATACTTCAACATCCCGTTGTTCACCAAGGTTCTCAAGAAGCTCTTCAAACGGGGCGTTCAAATCGAGCACCCAGTTGAGCATAAACGCTCTGAAAAATGAAAGTGACCTAACGCCAAGTGTCTTCTTACCCACGCGGTTCAGTAAAGAAAGGAAGCCGAAAGTTGAGAGGAGACTGATTGCCAGAGCAAAGAGGAAGAACAGCGGCATGAAAAATGTAATCAAATATCCTGCATCAACCCAAAGCACCAGAAATGGAACCATACAAGCGAAAGGTTGAATGAAGGAAGCTACAAGGAGACGCTTGTAACCCATTGAGGTGGTTGAGGCGAAAACAGTCAAGCGCAAGATGCAAACAGCTGAGAAACCTAACAGGCAAAGTCTGATCCACCATTGCAGACCAAACACTGTGGCAACACCAGCGCCTATGAAAATGAAAAGGAACCACAATCCCCAACAGAAGAGCGAAACCGCAACTGTTCTTCTCAAATCGAAGATCGTGTCGTTTCTCAGCAAGAACATGTTTGTAACATAGTCAAAGGTGAAAGTAGCAAGAAGCAGTGCCAAGCCAAGCATCAACCCTTTGGCAAGACCACCGAGGGATGGAAACGGGATCACTGTGGAAAGCATCCCGCCACCTATGCAAAGCAGTGCAAGTAGCAAAAGCACCATCCGGTTTGTTGGCAGTTTGAACAATGATGAATAGCGTTTGACTGCCCTATCCATCGACTGTTTCAAAGACCCGCCATTTGCCACATTCATTCCTCTAACGTGATTTCCATAAGAGAGGAACCCTCACATATTAAATTGTCGTGAAGTCAAGCATAAGTAACTATGAAAACTTCAAACATCATTAAGAATAATCCCTTCGCATCTGGACTTATCAGTTTTGACATGAAGCCGCGCAAAGAAGAAGAAGAAAAACTTGAGGAAGGCGATGTTTTCCATTAGCATAGTATATATCTAGGAACGAAGAATAGTCTAGTCCTAGAGCGCCAACTATAAGGTTTTGCGAATCTATGCCAGAACAGAGTTTGCCACCCACGATATTTCACATGCTTGAAAAGAATGTGGGAAAAGAGATACGCGTCATTCTGGATCCAGCATATGGTTTTGAAGGCACTCTCATGGCCGTGACTCGCGAACCAGCGGGAATATGGCTCTCAGATGCTGAAGCAGTCATACTGCGAGCAACGATTGCTCAACCCATACCTCAGGTCGCAAGCAGAGAGGAAAGAAGTGAAATTTTTGTGCACTTGAACTCTGTTCAGCGAATAGAAGTTTTGCACGCGCCTTCTCGCCGTTAAGGTTGCATTCTTACAGGAACACGTGTGCCAGAACAGCTACCACTATCAAGACTATGGATAGGATCACAAGAATTTCGGGTCTCACCTTGACGCCTTCGGTTTCTTCCTCAAAGAACCTGAGCAGGCCTGCACTTGCAGCGGGCATCGGTGACTTCTTCTCCTTCTTTTTCTTGCTCATCCGCGACCCATCTTTTATCTTAGTCATTAGTTTCTATCATTGTCTCTATTATTAACGTTATGCCGCTTCAAAGAGTTTTTATTTTTGAACGGCTGATAGTGTGATACCAAAAGGTGTTTCCCATGTCAACGTTTAGAGACGAGTACAATCACGTGTTTGACCTTCTGCAGCAACATCACAAGTGGTTCCAAGAAAGCATCCCGCTCATAGCAAGTGAGAACATTCCGAGCCCAGCAGTGCGAGAGGCCATCGTCACAGACTTTGGAAATCGCTATGCAGAAGGGTGGCCAGGAGAACGGGTCTACGCTGGCTGTCGATTCATAGATCAAGTGGAATTCAAATGCATCGAGCTAATGAAAAAGCTTTACAACGCGGAATTCGTCGATGTCAGGCCCATTTCAGGAGTGGTAGCCAACCTAGCCGTCTACACTGCATTCACCGAACCCGGCGACACCTTGCTCGCGTTGTCCATACCCAGCGGTGGACACATTACATCAGGCAAAAAAGAACTAGGCGGCACGGCAGGCGCCGTCAAAGGCTTGAACGTTGAGTATCTGCCGCTCGACTACAAGGAGCTAAACATAGACGTCGACAAGGCAAAAAGCAAAATGCAGGAACTCGCGGCAAAAGGTAAGTCGCCCAAGTTCGTCATGTTCGGGGCAAGCGTTTTCCCATTTCCGCATCCAGTCAAGGAACTGGTCGAGACGGTCCATTCAGTCGGGGCGACCGCCGGATACGACGCGGCGCACGTGGCAGGGTTGATTGCCGGCGACCAATTCCAAGACCCATTGCGAGAAGGCGCGGATGTCGTAAGTCTCAGCACACACAAAACGTTTTTCGGGCCCCAACATGGCGGGGTTTTGTCTTGGGAGAAGAATGCTGAAAGAATAAAGAAGGCAACGTTTCCAGGAATGGTAAGCAACCACCATCTGCATGAAGTTGCGGGACTAACAATCGCATGCGCAGAGATGCTAGAGTTTGGAAAAGCGTATGCGAGCCAAATAGTGAAGAATGCCAAAGCCCTAGGTCAGGCGCTCTATGAGAGAGGCTTCAACGTGTTAGCTGAACACAAAGGGTTCACTCAATCACATGTGATTTTGATTGACATTACGAAGTATGGTGACGGCGGCACGATTGAGGAAACGTTGGAAAAGGCAAACGTGATAATAAACAGAAACTTGCTCCCTTGGGACATAAAAGAAGGCAGGCACTTCATGCATCCAGGCGGTATTAGGATGGGTGTTTCAGAAGTCACAAGGCTAGGGATGAAGGAGACTGAAATGATTGAGATAGCTGACTTCGTTAAGCGCGTGATCATTGACAAGGAACCCCTAGAAAAAGTGAGAGCAGACATAACAGAGTTCAGGAAAGGCTATCAGAAAGTGCATTACTGCTTCGAGGATAAAACAGAAGCCTACAAGTACATAAGAATCCGCTGAACATTCCTAGACCGCTCTGCTATGAATCAAATAGGCATCAGCAAAGCTCAATCCCCGTATCCACTTGCCTGCCAGTCTTAAATATTGCTGATTCTCTCTTCAGCTAGAAGACCTGAGGTGTGTATATGCACATTTGCGAGTTTCAGGAAATGATGCGGCGAGTATACTTCCACAGAGATTCTGAACGTGGCATTGCTGGTACGTACGATTGGCTAGTAGATGAAGTGAAGGAACTAGGGGAAGCATTGAACATAGATGACAAAGAGGCTCTGGAAAGAGAATTTGCCGACGTCATCGCATGGCTGGCCTCACTTGCAAACGTTACCAAAGTGAATCTTGAAGAAGTCGCACTCGGTAAATACGCCGACAAGTGCCCAAAATGCGGGCATTCACCTTGTCAATGCGCGTTTTAGCCCGAGTTTACCAGTCGCCTCTGCCCCATACCGGTTAGAGCCCAAACATATGGTCTGCTGCCCTTCTTGTTCACGATTCCTTCTGCTTCCAGCAACTTCAGATGATGCATGGCAACCCCATAAGGCATCCGAGCCTCTTTTGCCAAAGTCTTAGCATCGCCAGAAAGCTTTTCCAAGACATTCAACACGCCAGTCCTAGCCTTCAGACCGAGCTTTATGTTCTTAATGGCTTCCAAGTAAGCGTTGGGATGATACGTCTCCTTCACAATGTGCTCCCAAAATCATTATGTCGGTCTACATAGAAAAGTTTTGTCAGGCGAAGTCAGCCAAGCTGATTTGCTTCGGTTTCTTGCTATCAAACAGAGCCTTGATCTCTTCTTTCACTAGCAAGATTCTTTGGGAATAATATCTTGGCAATTTGTACCTATCCACCAGATTCTGCGCTACTTCCAGGTATTTCTCTATGCCTCCGCGATAAACAGTCAGGGTCAATGCTCCTCCGCAGGTGGGGCATTTGCCTCGTAGCGGCAGGCGCCGGAAACGCCTGTTACATGACTTACATCTGAATCCCTGCGTTGAAAAGGCACGCAAGTTGCCAGCAATGTCCCGCATGAAATGCTTGGTCAGAACTTTCAAAGCCACTGTTCTGGCATCGACCGCCTCGATCTTCTCGGCCAATTCAAGCTGACCCTCAAGCTTTTCCACCATTGTCTTGAAACGCTTGTAAGAGCTTTCAGGGTTTCCTGCATTGACATTTGAGACAGGCGTTGTGTAGTTGAAACCTTCAAACTCGGCCTCGGTGCCAACTCTGTACCCAATAAGATCTATAAGTGTTCCAATCTGCCTAGCCTCGGTTCTCTCCCAGGTCTTTTCGAAGAATTCGACTGGGTAAGCGCCTGCAACATCAAAATCGTGGGCCTGTCTCTGTACTTCCTTGGGGCTCACGACTGGAATCAGAAGCAACGGAGCATCCATTATGCCTCCGATCTGGGCTGGTAGGTACTCACGAGAGAAATTGAGCAACGTGTCCAATCCAAGCATCAGGGTGTCTTCATCTCCGTCGCAGTCCCGCCGCTTGGCCGAATGCCAAATCGGGTGCGCATAGCAAAGGTTGAGACTTGTGAAGCCGACCACGCGTCCAAGAATGCCCACGCAGGTGTGAGGAGCCAAGCCAACGATCAGATGACCGACAAGGTCTTCCCGGTGTTTGACGTTGTAGTAGAGCTGAAGCCCGTAGACCTTCATCAGAAGCTCATCCGTGAAATTTGCCTCACGTATGAAATATTCTGCACTTTTGACAGGTATGACGACGTCTTGAAGCTTCAGTTCGCACATTTGGCGGGCATCAGTCAAGGGTGCGCCATGAATATCGCAGATGTAGCCGAGCTGCCGGAGTTTTTCCACCGAAGCGCCGATTTCAGCAGGTTTGAAATGTGTCAAGGGTGCGTTAGTCGCGTCAAAACGGATTGTTCCGTCTTTGTAGACCGACAGATCATATTTCGCGCGGAGGACTCCCTTCTCGATGATTTCTGGTGTCTTTGTTTGATTCGTCAAGCCCTTAACACCCTTCAAGATTTTCGGCATGGAGACGCCTAAGTGAGAACACGTGTTTTCAAGCGCTTCTCGGAAATTCACGACCTGTTTCTGGAATTGTTCAGCCGGCACTTTACAGACAGGGCATTCACGCTCTTTCACGCTCTTTCCGCATCGGGGACAGCTTTTCTCAATGACCGTTTCAGAACCACATGTTGGGCACTTCACTCGGAAAGTGAAGGTCTTGCAGTTTGGGCATTTTCGTCTGATGATCTCGAGGAAGGCTGGTTCACGTTTGGCAGCGTCAACAATGTCTCGTTGCGACCCTCCAATCAATCCAACAGGGAAGAGAACGTGGACAAGTGGCTTCATTTCCCTTCTCTTGGCCTTCTCAGGCCGCCCCATTCGAGCCCCAACGAGAGTCGGCGCTTTTTCCTTCACTTGGACGCCTGAAAGGAGGGCAATCGCTTCCAAGACAGTTTTGGCAGGTGAAGCTTCTAAATCACAAGAACCTCCGTTACCTAGGCAAAATGCAAATGCGCATGCATTTTCCCCTTGGATCATTATTTTGCTCTGCGAGATTTCGTGGGGCAAACATATCAGTTCCAAGGCGTGCTTGACCCCAGCATCCATTTCTCCGATGATCCTGTCTGCAACCTCACCGTCGGTACGGATGTCAGAATTGAGAAACCACTTCTTCAGGGTCTTGAGCTCTTCAATTGAGGAAAGATTCGACCAGAAGAACGTGAAAGCTGGATGCAGAGGCAGGTGCAAGCCTGATGACAGCATTATTGCCTCCTTGGCGTTAGGTTTGTTTGTGAACGAATCTTCAATGAAAGATTTCAATCTGTTCACCTCGATGTTGATGGTTTCAGCGACGCTTTCGAAGTTCCCATTGAATTTCTCTGCAATTTCCTTTCGCAGGTTTTCAGCCCACCATTCTTCAACATACCCTGAAGGCGCCAACAGCTTACTATTGTACAAGAAGTCTCCGAAACTGATCAAAATGTCACCTAAAAAGAGAATTTTCTCAATTCTGTCTTTTATTGCGCTGAAGTTTTCAACAGAGACTTTGACTACCGAGCCGTCACGCAAGCGAACTGTTGGACCCTCTATGGCATCGACAGGCACGACTACTCCGCCCTTTCCAGGAAGCTCCATCCTCAGTTGCGTTCCTCCAGCCAGAAAACCTTGAAGCACAAGCATTGTCGCCGGGTGAATTCCCACCGCGGATAGGCCGGTGTTTCGTGCCCTACCATATCTTAAGCGAAAACCGCCTCTTCTGGATGGAAATGAAAAAACCGGACGCCCTGCAATAACGTCGTCCATGAATCCCCCAGATTTCTTTTCAGATTTTTTACGAAACTCTTTGAGCCAATCCCATCCTTGAAACCCGAGCTTCTCGATTATGTTCAAGACTTTCGGGGCTCTCCCGACTATACCGTCGTTCACCACCCTTAGAGCTCCGCCTCTCACGCGATTTGTCTCTATCCGTGGAAGATTCCGGAAAGAGGAGACTTCAACGCGGTCAGATTCGGTGCCCGTGACTTCGACGGGAAGCCATTGAAGTGCCTTCCGCAGTTCTTCGTCTGGAATGTGATATTGGAAGCGGGTCACAGACCGCTCGTAGATCCTCAGCTCTTCAATAAACCGCGACATCTCTTCTTCGGTGGGTTTGTAGCGGTCAAGTCCAAGAAGTCGTCGCACGAAATCGCCCACCACCAGCGTCAATGCTTGATCAGTTCCGCCAGCAGATCGTATTGGGCCCGCGAAGTAGATGGCAAGGTACCGTGATCTGTCGCTGTTTGCCTTGATCTTTACATGAGCCACTCCTTGTATGGGAGCTGCGGTCAACCCTTCCGTGAAGATTGCAAGCGCCGTGCGTATGGCTTGCTCAGCCGCTGCTTCCGGTTCCATGTGCCCAAACTTGCCGTAGATGATTTCTTCAGTGATTTTGAAAGCCAGTTCTTCCCTTGGAAGTTTGGAGCTCAGCTCTCTGATGCTTTCGGCTACACCTTTGGGACCGACAAGGCCTTCCACGAGGTCGGCGAGGTCCTTTGCAAGTCTGCATTCTGTTTTCAATGAGGGATCAAGGCCCTTTTCCCTTGCTTTCTCGCTGATAGCATACAGCTGTTCGAGACCCTTTTCCAAAGATTCAGCGTACTGGCGGTATGATTCACTCATCTGGCCGTTCAAGTTTGCCCCCTCGCAACTCTTTTGTGTTTCAACCAAGCTTATTTCTGTTTACTGACAGGGAAAAGTCAAAAAGGTTGTTGCTGGCAATTTTTATTCCGTGTGAATTCTACACAGAAACAGCGTCGACCATTTCTCTTTCGGACGGCCAGTGGCTCTTTGGTACGCTTCTTTTGCAAGTTTGCCGCGTTTCTCAACGCATTCCTTGCAACACACATGTCTCAAATCGCATGGTCCATCGCACACACCGCAATTCAACAACAGAACTTCACCTAGACCGCGCAATGTGGCCCAAGTATATTCATGCTCATCATACTGCGGTTCAAAATCTGGCCAAACATCATAGACATTCCCAATTTGCAGGAGTTTCTTCAAAGCATTGAAATAATTCTCAAAAGCCGTCAAAAGGACGCTTCACGTCCTACCGCGCCTTATGCCCTCGATGATTTCAGACACCTTTCGCCTGACACCAGTGTCTTCAACAACGTTTCCAGTGACAATTATGTCTGCTCCCGCTGATGCGGCGGCCAAGGCTTGGTCTCTTGATCTTATGCCACCTCCAACGATCAAGGGAATGCCAACATAATGTTTGACAGCGCGAATCATTTCAGGAGGAACGGGGTTCTTTGCGCCTGATCCTCCTTCTAGATATATGAACCTCATGCCCAGATACTGTCCTGCCAAGGCATGCGCCGCAGCAAGCTCAGGCTTGTTGTATGGGATTGAAACGGCTCTTCCCACGACGCCTGCAGTGCCTCCTTCACCGACAATTATGTAGCCAAGTGGAATGGGCTCCAAACCGTATTTTTTGACGAGCGGGGCTCCTAGAATTTGCGCTCCCATCAAGAAGTATGGGTCAACTGAGTTCAGAAGAGACATGAACCATATCGCGTCAGCGTAGCGACTTATGCCTGTGACATTGTTTGGGAAAAGGATTATCGGTATCCTCACCGTGCGGTTGACAGCCCGAACTACATCATCCAAATGTGCCGCCGAGACAAATGTTGAACCGCCAATCATTATCGCTGACGTTTCACTTATTTTTGCCTTACTTGCAATCCTTGAGGCTTGAGGGGGAGTCACTTTCTCCGGGTCAATGAGAGTCATGTGAATTGAGCCATCAGACATGATTTTTTCAAGAAGATACTTCTCAACATCGCCGACCATAGAGACCAACCTAGCTAGGCACCTTGAATCGCTGGTGCAGAAGACCTTCTAGATCCTCCATAGGACTTGTCAGTGAACATACAGTAAACGTCAATCTCGGCTTGTGCAGGTTTTATCGGGAATTCCTCTTTCAGACTGCAGCTACCACAGCCGACAATCGCCCGTCCTTCGTCTCGAAGGATTTCGACTCTGACAGTTTCTTTCCCGCATTTGGGGCAAGGGAAAAGTTTCGGCAGGTGTTTTTTCGGGATGCGGACGACTTTCTTCCTTCTTCTCCCCATATCCAAATCCTTCCATACCCAACGTCATATCTCCATATCCGCGTTTGTCCTTAAATAGTTGCCTACAACCATAGAACAATTAGAGGGTACCTTGTTTGAAGTTAACGCCGAGACTTCTGGAACTAGACTGGGATGAAGTGGAGGAACGGATTCAACGGTTCATCAGAGACTACATGGAGAAGTCCCAAGCCAAAGCCATAGTCTTGGGTATGTCAGGCGGAATTGACAGCTGCACCACAGCAGCACTTTCTGCCCAAGCCGTTGGCGGATCTAACGTCTTAGGGCTTATGTTGCCAGAAGAGGAAACGCGCAACATCAAAGACATCGCGCATGCAAAGCTCGTGGCCAAGAAATTCAGATTGAAGACGAAGGCAATAGACATCACACCTACCTTGAAAGCATTCTATCGCTCTGTGCCGATCTTTGAACCTGAGGACAGATTGAGCAAGGGCAACATAAAAGCGCGTGCACGCATGATCTACATCTACTACTACGCCAACAGACTGAACATGCTTGTGTGCGGAAGTTCAGACAAATCAGAAACAATGATGGGCTACTTCACAAAATGGGGAGACGTTGCAGCTGACATATCGCCAATAATGGATTTGTACAAGACGCAAGTTCGGAAACTTGCCCAGCACATGGGAATCCCAAAAGAGATTGCTGCAAAACCGCCTTCTCCAGCGTTGTGGCCAGGTCAACTTGCAGAGCGTGAACTTGGCATGAAATATGAGGAGCTTGACCTCATCCTGTATGGACTCGAACACTTCATGAAGTCTGAGGAAATCGCAGCACAACTGGACATTGCGAAACAAATGGTAGAAAAGGTAAAACTCAGATGGCTTTCCTCAGAACATAAGAGGCGGATGTTGTTGACAGCAAAGCTTGAATATCGAACTGTCGGAACTGATTTTAGACTTCCACGAAGCCCATGATAGATTGTCATGAGGGACAGAGCATGAAAGAAAAATTCAAGATAGCACTTGCGCAGATGGACTTCACGCAAGGTAACAAAGCAGAGAACCTGAAGCAAATTGAGAAGACCGTGGCCAAGGCTAAGAAACAGAGGGCGGATCTCGTGATCTTCCCAGAACTTTCATTGACCGGTTACGTTCTCAGAGACCAGATCTACGAGTTGGCAGAAACAATACCCGGACCATCAACAAAAATCATGGAAAGGATAGCCAAACAGGCGAACATGTACATTATTTTCGGTATGCCGGAACTGAGCGAAAAGACCCAAGCTACACTTCACAACACCGCGGTGCTTATAGGACCAGAAGGGCTTGTCGGGAAATATCACAAGATGTATCTTCCAACCCATAGTGTCTTCGAAGAGAAAAGATACTTCCGTCCCGGATACCAGACCCCGGTTTTCGACACGCCACTTGGGAAAATCGGCATGATCATATGTTACGATATTTACTTTCCAGAAGTGACGCGGTTGATGCGCTTGAAAGGAGCCCAACTAATTGTTTGCATTTCCGCTTCGCCAGGAATTCGCAGAACGTTCTTCGAAACCCTAACATCTGCAAGGGCAATCGAGAACACAGCCTTTCTGGCCTACGTAAACTTGGTGGGAGTGGAAGACGGATTGCAGTTCTGGGGAGGCAGCCGACTTGTCGGACCAAACGGCAAAGTTCTCGCCCAAGCAAAATACGACGTAGAAGACTTCCTGACAAGCGAAGTAGATTATGCCGACATAAGGCCGATTGAGGCTTTTATTCCAACATTGCGAGACCTGCGCCCGGAACTGTTTGACAAACTGAAGGAAAGTGCAGAGAAACTGTAAGAGAATCTACCTGCGCTTTTTGACGACCTTCTCTATGCGGTTCAGTGCTTCTTCCAGTTTTTCATACGCAGCCGCATACGAGAGCCGGATGTAACCTTCACCGCAACTGCCGAAAGCAGAGCCTGGAACTGTGACTACGCCTGCCTCCTTGGCGGCGAATTCGGCGAAAGCTTCTGAAGGCATGCCGAACGCAGTTATGTTGGGGAAAGCGTAGAAAGCACCTTTTGGCAGTGCGCATTCGAAGCCTTTGATCTCACTGAGTCGTTTGTGAACCAGACGCCGTCGCCTGTCGAATTCGCGCATCATATCCTTAACAAAATCTTGTGATCCTTTCAAAGCTGTCAGTGCGGTGTATTGTGCTGGACTGTTTACACACGCAACAATGTACTGGTGCATTAGCCAAAGTGGGGAAATCAACTCTTCTGGCCCATAAACATAGCCGACGCGAAAGCCGGTCATCGCGTAGGTCTTGGAAAAAGACCCAACCACCAAGGTGCGCTCACGCATTCCTGGAAAAGTTGCCAAACAGTAATGTTTGGTGCCGTTGTACACGATTTTTTCGTAGACCTCGTCGGAAATCACAACCATATCACACTCAACAGCAATCTTCGCCAGAGCGGCCACTTCATCATATGAAAGCACGGCTCCTGTCGGGTTGTTTGGATAGTTCAGAATCATCACACGTGACTTGTCCGTGATGAGTGACGTCACATCATCGATGGAGGGCCTGAAATCATTCTTCTCCAGCAAAGGAACGTGAACTGGGACTCCCTCTGCTAAGAAGACACCGGGTTCATAGACAACAAATCCCGGGTCAGGAATCAGCACCTCGTCACCCGCGTTCAGCAAACCCATCAGGGCCATAAAAATGGCCTCGGTTCCGCCAACCGTGATCAAAATCTCACAGTTAGGATCGTAGCTGAGCCCGTAATCGCGATATGCCTTCTGCGCTAATGCTTCACGCAGTTCAGGAATCCCGTTTGTGGGTGCGTAATGCGTTTTGCCCTCCTTTGCTGCCTGCCAACCAGCCTCCAAGACATGTAGTGGGGGAGAGAAATCCGGCTCGCCGACACTCAAATTAATAGCTCCAGGCATTTCTTGGGCCAAGGCGAAAAAGCGGCGTATTCCAGACGGCTTTATTGATTTAAGGCGTTCTGCTGGCTTGAAGCTCGAAACCAAACGGCGTCCCCGCGTAGTCTTTATTCATATTAGCATAAAATCCTTGCGTCCTCAGAGCGTCCTAATCAGCCCCCAGAATCCGATAGTTTTAAAAGTCAAGCTCGTATACGAAAGTGTATCCATTCACTCAAACGGCAGGAGGAACACTTTGAAGTTAAAAGAGAGCGTTCAATCATGGTTAATGGGCTCGCTGAATGACCCGATTGTTAAAATAATCGCACAAAACAGCAATTTGACCAAAACACAGCTTGAAACACTGTTAATTGACATCTTATCCGAGAGTATCTCTGGGAAAAGTCTGAAATACGACGAAAAAGCCAGCTTGCGGCTAACAAAGGCCAAAATAAGTCGCGGCGCATTCAACAGGACCTTAAAACAGGCAAAGGAGAACGTTGTAAAATCCATCTACACAGTGCTTCTTCTAGGGTACTTAGGAATCTTCGAGAGCACAACTCTCGACCCCTACCTAGAGATAGCGAACAAACTGCATCAGTATCTAGAAGCATACAAAGACATACCCAACAAGGGCGGAGAGCTTAACGAACACCTAAAAGTCATAGAAATGATACGAGAAGAGCTTGAAACAAGCCTAAAACAGCTCTCTAACCCATCAGAAGGCATAGCGTGACGTCACAAATCACACAGCCAAACGACCCCCGACGAGGGCACAGACAATCGCTCGGAATACGGTACAGAAGAACGCCCGAAATCCAGAAATAGCCCAGAAGATGCCTTTTTGGAGGGCTACTGGAGGAGCACAGAACAAAGCCCATTTAACCATCAAAGTGTGACACGTGACGTCATGAGATTCGCACCGCATGGCAAACACCATAATATTTAAAAGCACTAAGGTAAGATTGTGATGTGTGATGCAACACGCGTGAATCACGTGCAATCACAAACGAATCACACAGGTGTATGACTTGCCTGATCTGGTACTTGTTACTGTAAGCATCCTGCTAACTGTGACTGCTGCCGTGGCTGTGGAGTACTACCGCCAGCTGCGCAAGGTCCAGCGAGAATATGAGAAGGCAAAGAATGCAGTTGAAGACATCGTTTTGAGTTTCAACAGGCAACTCAAGCATGAAGCAGAGAAATTGGAGGCTGTTGCATACAAGATTGAGGCGCTTGCTGCGAAAAGCGATGGCGCCCTTGATAAGGCGCAGGAAACAGGGAAGAGAGTGGCCGCTTTTGAAACCAAGATCATCGCTGACTCCGAGGAGAGAGTGAAGACACTGGCACGGTTGGATAGTGTTGAGGTGAAGATACGTGATGCTATGGCGTCACAGGAGACTGTCACGACAAAAGTTGCAAGCCTGGAAGAGTATGTCAAGCAGTCTGTGGTAGTTTCTGAGTCGCATCTTGAGGCCGTGATTCCTATAAGAAGGGAGAAAGCCATGGCGCAGTTGACTGAAACTGAAGTATCTGTGCTAGAGTTGCTGGTTTCGGAAGGAGCTAAGACGGCACCTGAGATTAAGGAACGGGTCAAACTCAGCAGAGAGCATACCGCGAGACTAATGAAGAAACTTTACGAAGAGGGATACTTGGAGAGAGAGACGGGCAAGATTCCGTTCAAATACAGTGTCAAGAAGGAGATGGAGAAGCTTCTGAGAAAGACCGAGGTCCAAGCATCCTAGCGCTCACAAGGAGATGGATCCCTGATCGCCGAGCCGTTTCAAGCGTTTCTCCATAGCCGAAAGCTTTTCCGATTCTGGAAGACCGTAGTCTGCTGTTCCTCTCTTCTCTAGGTACTCGGGATAGTGTGTGACTTTTACGGGAACGGCAAACCTGATCTTTGGTTCAGATATTAGAAGAGCTTCGCCAATGTCAAGCATTTTTATTTCCGTGTCACTGTATTCTAGATAAGGCGTGTTCTCAGTCAGATATGCTCTATCCTTGCGCAATTCCGTCTTCATGAGCACCTTTGTCCACAACTCAGCGAAAACGTCAAAGTTGATCCTCGAGGGCCGCGGTGTCACGGCGTTGAGACCAACACGATATTTGCGGTAGGTCAGCGCGATGTCAGAAAATATGGTTCGCGGCTTATCAGGATCCAAGAACTCATGAGCCTCCTCGAGAGTTATGAGAAGCGTAGGAAGCTTCTGCCACCCCTCATAGTCTTCCTCCCACATACGCTTATAGTATGCTGCAACAGTTGAAGCCGCCAAACAAACAACCCTGTTCTGATCGTCAGAACGTATCCCGGAAATGTCGATCAAACAAGTTATGCCCTGGCACACGTTCTGCGTAAGACTGTCGACAAAGCTATGGTCAGAAGCAGGGAACAAGTCACAGGGCAGTGAGGCAAGTTTCTGCATGAGTGCCTCGGTAGCGGACTTATTTGCCCGTACACCCACTTGGCCATTAGTCCGGTAGGTTTCAAGGGCCCTTTCTATCCACTCTTTGCCGAGCTGTCTATACAGTGCCCATGCAAGCCTCCTTTGGGGAGGTTGCACTTCTGGAAAAAGAGTGCTGAGTTTTTCAGGAGTGATCGTATGAAGACCGATTGCCATTTTTCCATCTTTGGCCGAGAAGTATCTGACTTTGCTGTGAAATAGCGGGTGATCTCTCAAGCCTCTCTGCGGTTTTATTCCTTTTCCATCAAGCAACTGTCCTGCAAAATCGAAGACCAATGCCGCTGTCCCAGGACTGCGGTCTATTATTTGGGCGTTCAAGATCAATTCAGTGTTTGTTTTTCCCGCCCCTGTCATCCCAAACATGCCCATCATCAGCGGTATCGCGTCGACATTTATGCCAGCCGACCCCAGCATCTGTTCTCCGGAACGGAGACGACCAACCTCCAGCTCTCCCGAGAGTCTGAGAACAGAACAGTCTTCATCGGTGGCAGCATAGACTCTGTCCTTGTAGCTTGGGTTAAAGGTCGGTGAACGCACCTTGCCAGCTTTCTTTTCCAAGAACAAGATTGCGGCAACACTTCGATAGGAAGTATAGGGACCAAAAGCTTCCCTGCCCTCTGCTTCTCGCAGCTGCTCAATGGTGTCAAGTGTTGAACTGCTCTCGGCATTGACAACCCTTGCGTAGAAGCTTCTTTCACCCGAGTCTATTCGGACAATTTGCCCGAAAGAAATGTTAACTTCTTTGCTGAGAAAGAAGGTTACGGAATCTCCCTTTGTTCCACACATAAACCCTATGGGCTCAGACATAGTCATCAACCATCTCTCGTTTGAATGGATATCTCACACCGTGAAGTTCGTCCGCAAAGCTACATGAAAGCTCTTCTCTCCGCAGCTGCTCAAACAAGCCGGCACTGTTGAGTTCGCTTTCTATTTGATCATGGTAGGCAAGCAGCATAGAATCAGAAGGGGCTGAAAATTCATGCGCCAGCCACAGTGGTACCGGATAACCAACGCATCTTGGATCCTCAGAGACGCAGGTCAAAGGGGAAAGCAGATCAGCGATGTCTTGGTCAGTCAAGTAGTCCATCACGTCACAGCGGAACACGTGCGGACTTTCGGCACACAATTTTATTGCAGCAATATCTCCGTACAGGCTCCTGCCCTTGTCGGCTTTTCTCACCGGGTGATAGACCCAGATACCGGATGGAGACAGGTTGTACGTAGTAGCTATGAAGTCTCTTCCCTTCTCGTCATGCAGGGATGGAGAATTCTTGCTGATGGCAAAAAGTTTCACTTCATCCTTTTCGCATCTTTCATAAAGTGACACACGAAACTTTCTTTCTCCGCCGAAATATCCGCCACCGTCAAGCAGGAGGTACATACTACGTACATCTCCATGTACGTAGTGTTGCCCGAAGGGCTTACCTACCAGTAGGCTTAACGCAATTTGACTTTCCAGTTCTATCCTGAAATCCTGCAGGAAACTCCTACGTACATGAGCATCGCCGACAACCGTGCACAGTCTCTCCAAGTAGCTCCAATCAACATTGCGTTGTTTGACTGTGGCGTACGCTGCCCGCATAACGTAGATGCCCCAGTTATTGGCCCTTTTGAGAGTTCTTGTCGAGCAATCGACAGCAGTGAAGCTGCCAGAAAATTCGTCTATTTTTCTCAGAGGTTTTATCAGAGACGCGTCTGGTTTTGCAGCCATCATGGGCTCTTCAAGCGTGCCGGCCGAACCTACAACTCTGCCTTTGTCCACGTAAAACTTCAGCTTTCTCTCCATCTCGGTGAGGTCCATTTTGATGTTTTCATCCATTCATGGCGCCTTCTACCTTTGATACGCACCAAGAATTATCCTTGCTAAGACTATTGCCAAATCACCTAATATCTCTTTTGAACATTGCAGCATCAATGTCAAGGTATTTTTTGCTTCATGGTGGTCTGCAGAGCATTTGATGCTACTCTATATTTCAGATTGTTGGAAGCCCCTGTCTTCAAAACTGCCCCTTTAGCTGCCATTCTGGCGAGGTAGGTCGCCACGGTACTAAGGGTTATGGGCTCTTTAAGCTCCTGTTCATAAACGGACTGAACCTCGCGCGACGAAAACCAAACCAATGGAAAATGCCTCTGAACGACTAGCCGAACTTTGTCGTACTTTGAAAGCTGATGGTTCAGGCCAATGTTCGATACACCAGCTCCAGTGTTGTTAGCACTGGCTGGCATCCCGCCCAATAGCTCCACCAAATCCAAGAGGCGCACCGCTTTGTCCCGGGTCACCTGCCCTTCGAAGCTTATAGAGTACCGATTGCCGTCAGTATCGAACAGTTCGACGCGCATTTTTCTAGCTGGCATCTGCTGGTGTACACCTTGTGGTGGTGTTCACACTTTACAGTTCACAAGTTATAGGCATTACGGTGAAAATGGCTGCAGGAAAGTCACTGAAAAGCGGCTGGAATCTGCCAAAACGACCTGAATTTAGGTGCTACACGGGTTACTAGCATCACAGTGTCTGCAAACTGAGAAGGCGGATTGTGGCATGGCTGCATCTGAATCTCCAGTAGAAAGACAGGGGTGGGCTGTTCACAAGAATAAGGCACAAAAAAGTCAAAGAAACAGCAAAGTCGCCAGAAAAAGTGATAGCATTGCGTAAACTTCACAAGGCTTTCACAAATAGTGAACACAATTTCGTTTGCACTCTATTCTCGGGTCATCGGAGACTATCCGCAAAGTACAAGACCGCAGCTCCAGCTCAGAGCTCGCATCATGCACCTAGAATTTTGGCAAGCATTTGGTATGTACGTGGTAACACGTTGAAAGGGGGTCACCCCTCAATTTCCGTTGGAAGCAGTAACGCAGGCAAAGAAGTTCAAAAGCAAGTGACTTTCTTTTTTTGCTTGTCTAAAATCTTTAACAAAAATCATTATATCCATTTTTTGTCGCTTACCGTTCAGAGTATATTCTTTCTTAAATCAAAGAATCAATATTATTTATGCTAATTAATATAGAGTTCCAGTAGAAGTAATGGGGTGGGCGGTCAAATTTAGATGCCTGCTGCCATGGCGTGGTCTCTCCTTTAGGATTGTTGCGTCGCGGGTCTACTTTTCTGTACGGCATGCCTTATGTTTCTCCACAAGAAAAAGGGGTGTTACCTTTGAAAATCTGCGAGGGATAAAGATGAACAACGCGGGTTTGCTAGATGATGTATTTGACAAGTTTGTGAACAGTGCTAGACTCTTCAAGGATCGCGAAGTGTTGCGGCATGATTATCTGCCTGAGCGACTCCCTCATAGGGAACAACAGATCCGAGAGCTTGGGGAGACGGTTGCGCCAGTGCTTACGGGCGCAAGAGGTTCAAATATTTTTATTTACGGGAAGACAGGTACCGGCAAGACAGCCGTGACCAAGTACGTTCTGAGCCACTTAGAATTCAAGGCAAAGGAATTCAATGCACCCGTCAAATTCTGTTACGTCAACTGCCGCATGGCGGGTTCTGAGTACCGTGTTTTCGCAAGCCTGTGCCAAAGTATGGGCGTGGCCATTCCTTTTACGGGACTGTCTGTGGGGGAAGTTTTCGATAGGTTTAGGACTGGGGTGGACGCTTCAAAAATAATCTTCATGGTAGTTCTGGATGAGGCTGACGCATTGATAAAGACTCGCGGCGATGGGCTTCTCTACGAATTGACAAGGGTGAATGAGACCCTGAACAAGAGTAAGGTGACTCTAATAGGCATATCAAATGACCTTCGACTGAAAGAATTTCTTGATCCACGCGTGCTTAGTTCGCTCAGCGAGGAAGAAATCGTCTTTAGACCATACGACGCAGGCGAGTTGAGGAACATTCTTTCTGAACGCGCCAAAGTAGCCTTCCATGATAACGCATTATCGGACGCTGCACTTGGCCTCTGTGCGGCTCTGGCTGCTGCGGAGCACGGGGATGCGAGACGCGCTCTAGATTTGTTGCGCGTGGCTGGTGAAGTTGCTGAACGGAGGGAGGCGACAAGCATTGTTGAAGAGCACGTGCGCGAGGCAGAGAAGCACATTGAACATAACCGTGTTGTTGAGGCCCTGCAAAATCTGACTCTGCATTCCAAGCTCGTGACTCTAAGCGTCTACCATTTGAACAGGGTTACTGCCCATGGTGCCATCACAGGTGAAATCTTCGAGGTCTACAATGAGCTTAGCGGGGAATTGGGGGTGACCCCCCTGACACAGCGACGCCTGTGCACGTTGGTGAATGAGCTTGATGCTATGGGACTTGTGAATGCGAAAGTCATTAGCATGGGAAGATACGGTCGGACTAAGAAGATCAGACTTGAGATCTCGCGTACGATCATTCGGGACGTTTTCTCCGAGGATGGAAGACTTGGGCCCTTGGTGGATCACGATCCAAAATGCCTCTCAAAGGAGGCAGGCACCAAAAAATAGGGACTGAACTCATATCTCCGGGTCTGAGAATCCGGCGAAGGCTCGCTGGTGTACCTAGTTGAAGGGTAAAACAGTGACTTCCAGTGTTTGAAGGTTAACCACTGGAACTTTGGCGGGAGTCGGCATGAACCCGTTTCTTTGCATGTACTCTGTCTGCTCTTGCCAGCAACCGGAATTCACGACTAGAACTCCTCGATAGTTAGCATACTCCAACGCATGTACGTGGCCAGCGTGGAAAATGTCTGGCACCCGCTCTATGACAAGAGTATCTCGATTCTCGGGCGACAAAGGAGTTTTCCCTCCGTACAATGGGGCAAGGTGTCGGCCTTGCAACAGCAGGCGCATTGCTTTTTCTGGATGACTATGGGTCATATCAGGAACCGTGGAGATTATGTCATCTAGACTCCGGCCGTGATACATCAACACTTCAACACCGTGGAGGTTTAGAGTGCACGGGCTTCCGAGTGAATGAACCTTTCTGGATTCCTGCAGTGTCTCCAAGAAAGCATCTGCTATCGCAGGCTGCGGCAGGGCTTTTCTGGGTGCATCATGATTTCCAGGCGTGACTATCACTTCAATGTAGTCAGGAATCTGTTCAAGATATCTTGAAGCAAGCCTGTACTGCTTATGTACGTCTTTGACTGCCAGTTCCTTTACTTGGTTTGGGTAGACACCTATTCCGTCAACAATATCGCCTGCCACAAGGACGTATTTGACGTGACCTGCGATTTGCCTCATCTTCTCATTGCCGTATTTGCCGTTAAGCCACAGTATGAAACGATCGAAAGCTTCTCTCGTGAACTTCGTGCTGCCCACGTGCATGTCCGACGTTAACACGGCGTAGACTGGCACTGAAGCTTTGTGCTGGGGTCTCTGGGCGACGTCCGGAAGAATTATGTCCTCCGCAATCAGAAGGTTGCTTCTTGTTTTCACAACGCTCAGACAGACAACTTGATCGAGCATAAGCGTTCTGGCTCTTTTTTGCAGCTCCTGCGTTGCATTCTGCGGCACGAGCACGATTGCGCTTGTTTTCAAATCCTCGACGCTAAGTATTGTCCTCTGTTTGGACTCCCTCTTTTCGGTTACCATGCCGATTATTTTGAGTCGCATGTTTGCTTGGGCTCTCAGCGCGTCCAGAATTGATGTTGCACTTTTGACGTCTATTCTCTGGCGCAACAATTTTTCTATCCGGATGAATCTGTCTTGAAAGTAGCCCACGAAGTCTTCAACGGTTCCGCTTGAGCTCAGTTTCCCTCCGGGATCTTCAATAATGCTCATACTTGCGTCAACTTCCTTTGCGAATGGGCGAAATAGAGTCCTCCCTTCAGCTAACTGCGAACTCAGAGGCTCTGTCACTGGTTGGAGATCATTTTCCGCGGGTTGGGCAACGATCTCTTTCGACGGGTCTGTTGTTTTTACCAACTGTTCTAGAAAGCTTCTTTGGATGAAAAAAGGCTTTTCTGCTAGACTCTCTATTTGTATAATTGCTTCGGCCATTACTTTTGTTGGATCTTCTGTCGTTGCCACTATAGTCAGAAATTCGAATGCTTCCTTGTCGAGTTGGTATCCTGCCTTGAGTGTTAGCCCTATGGCCTTTTGCAGCTTCTCCGTTTCGCCCATGGCTTAAAGCTTCTCCCCATGCCTCGGTTACTTGTTAGGGCTTCCCTTTGGATTGGACGCTCTTCTAATCTCTTGTATCTGGTCTCTGCTATTAACGTGTTTAGTTTTGAGGAGAGAAGAAGGTTGAGCTGGCAAGCCTTGCGGCTATTGCGACTATATCTTCGCAGACGCGTTGCGATATCAGCCTCCAAGTCTATATCTGACATTTCTGTTTAGATGTGTTAATATTCTAGTTCCGGATACCATAGCCTATTGGGGATGCTGATGCCTGCACTTCGCAAAGTTCAACGTACGCCAAGCGGAACATTCTTCGTCTGCCTGCCAAAAACTTGGACTGAACAAGTTGGTTTGGAAAAGGGGGCGGTTTTGGCTCTCAGCGAAACCGGGGAAGGCAAGCTTCTTATCGACGCAAAACAGGGTTCGGAGCCTGCTCCTAGGACCGCTACCTTGAAACCTGGACCCTACCTAGGACGTGAAATCATAGGCGAGTACCTGCTTGGCTTTGACATCATGCATGTCGAGGGAAAAGAGCATATCAGCTTTGAAATGCGAGAAGCCGTCAAGAACACGGTTAGCCGCTTGATCGGGTTGGAGATTGTCGAGGAAGACTATTCCGGCATCGTTCTGCAATGCTTGTTGGAACCTTCGGGGTTTCCGCCTGAGAAGATTCTTCGCCGAGGGTATTCCATTGCTTCAAGCATGCACCGAGATGTTGTTAATGCTTTTGTTGACGGTGACGTTCAGTTAGCCAGGAGTGTCATGGCGCGCGACGATGAGGGGAATCGACTCTATTTTCTGTTGGTGCGCATTTTGCGAACGATAATTCAGAATCCAGGGTTGAGTGAGAAACTAGGAGTGACCCCCATCGAATGTCTCGATTATCGTCTGGCAGCAAGCCTAGTGGAAGCCATTGGGGATGAATGTGTGCGGGTAGCATTGAAGACTGTTGAGTTGAAAGGCGCAAAGTTGGACAGAGATTTGAGAAAGTTGTTCATGAGTTTCCATGTGAGCTGTTTCGAGGCGCATGAAAATGCCTTGGTAGCCTTTCTTGCTGGTGATGTGGCGGTGGCAGAGAAGGTACGTGGTATGAGGGGCAGAATCGAGAAGGAGTCTCTTGCAATCGAGGGAATTGCTCGGGCTCAGTCGCTTGAGGTTGTGCCACAGATTTTGGCTGTGGCTTCGTTCCTAAGGCAGATTTACGAACACAGCGTGGACGTGGCTGATCTAGCAGTGCCTAAAAAATCCTGAACTGCCTTCATTTTGTCTGCAGGGGAAGCCTGTCTACTTTCTGTGGGGTCTTGGCCAGCGAAACGTCTTCACCTAGACTCAACCTATTGGTATATTGGATTTCGCCATTTATGCGGCAGTTCGATTCGATTGTTACGTTTTCGCCATAAACGTTGTCAGCTATCGCACCCGTTCTCAGCAAGACCTCTTTCCCATAGACACTTTCTACACGTGCATCCTTGCCGATGACGGCTTCCTCTGCCTTTATGAGTCCTACGACCTCACCTCTTCTGCCTATTTCAACGAACCGTGCAGTGGTGCCTTCACCAGTGGTTATCGTGCCACCAACTTCAACGCGTTCCTCAGCATCGACCTTCCTTGCACGTAGTGTACCACCGACTTCAATGTCCTTTGCTGCTATCTCACCACTGGCACTTATTTTCCCGCCCACTTCCAACGTTCCTGACAGTCTCAGGGAACCATTGATGTCTATTTTTCCGCCGACTTCCATTTCACAGCCTTGAACCGTGCCAGCTATGTCCACCGTGCCGCCGACTTCTATCTTTTCAAATCCCAGGTCGCCCTCGGCTTTGAACGTTCCGCCTACGTCTATGTCTTCGCCTTTGCTATTGCCGATGAGTCTCACGGTTCCGCCCACATCTATGTCTTTGAATTCCAGCGGTGCGGTTGATTCAAAAGTTCCCCCTACATCTATGTCAAGGATCTTTCCGCCTGCGACGGTTGCTGTTCCGCCGACCTCTAACTCGTTGATGTGGGCATTGGATCTGATGGTGAGGGTTCCGCCGACTTCGACATTTTCAGCAGTCACTTCGGCTTTGGCTTCGAATGTTCCGCCGACCTCTATGCTTTCAGCTTTGACATTGCCTTCAACTCTTAGACTTCCGCCGACCTCAACATCATCGACTGTGAAGTCTTTACTTACAAATAGAGCGCGATCTACGTCAACCTCCTTTGCGTGCACGTTGCCGTGTACTTCGAGGCCACCGTCTTGTACTTCAATGGTGTTGGCTATTTCTAGGTCACCGTGGATCGTTACGGTGTTTTCAGCTTCCAGATTCTCTGCGCTTAAGCTGCATTCAAAGCTGTTGCCTCCTTCGCAGTAAACTGTGCCGTTTACTCTGACTCTGGCCTGAGACTGAAGGCCTTTGACTATGGCATGCTTGCCTAGTTCCAGATCACCGTCTACTATGTCTAAAGTTATTGTGCTTCTTGATGGGACGGACGTTTTTACGGTCATTTTTTCCACCTTCCTCCATGTTTTATGGTTTTGTTGCTTTAAAAGGGGGACTCACATCTGGTTACTACTACGTTCTTGCTATTTGACCATTAGTACTCTTCTTAGCATGAATTCTGCGGCTTCAGCTCTTCCTCTGGTCTTTTCGTTCATTTCAAATCTTGTTCGGTTCGTCATTTCTACCACCTCATTCTTGTCATGGAATAGTGTAAGCCGTTCGACTCCTTAAAAGGCGACGCACATGATGAAAACACATTCTGTAATAACAACTTGTGACTGTGCTTTGCTTCAAGACTGGGGCTCTGAAGAGGATTTCAGCAATGGGAGGAGAAAGGAGGGTTTGGAGCGTTCTCTGCTTCTTGGTCCATTCGCGGAAGGCGTCAATAACTTTCAGTTAGGGAGAGAGTGAGTGTCGAGTTGCCTATGTCCATGTCGGTGAGGTTCGAGTTGAGTAGGAACGTGTTGAAGTAAGGTGCAGTTGAGACGAGCCTTGGTTCGTCGTAATGCTGTGCATAGTATGCAAAGGTAACAGTCGCCAAAGTGCCGTTGCCACTTACGCCTGGGATTTGTCCGATCAAACAACCACCCAGTAGCAGTGTTCCTTCCTCGCTCGCCGTTGTGTTCAAAAATAATGCTTTTGGGGCGTCTTCTATCTTCCTTGAGGTGAACTGGGTCTCTATGAAACCGCCAGGACGAGTTTCCATGACTCCCAGTTGGGTCACATTGTACGCAATGACAGCTTGCCACGCATACAAGTCATTGATATCGTTAACGTTGAGAGTCAGGGTGAAGTTTCCCAGAACCATTGAATTCGAATTTGCCTGAGTAGTTTGCGGGGGTTCTAGGAGTTTTGCCAAGGTGTAGCCAGATGTTGAAGATAAGAGGATCAGCGAGATTAACATCACCCCCATTCTTAATCTTCTATCGTGAAACATCCTTGACAACCTTTCACCAGATCTCTTCGTACTATCCAGGAAATGTGAGGCGCCGTTGAGGTTGTATTTGCCGTCTTTCTTGACTATCACTTCGTTTTCGCACATCTCCTTCAGTCTCAGGCTCAAGGTCTTTCGCGAAAGTTTGGTGATGCCAAGCAGCTGAGTGAAGTTTTTGGGCTCGTTTTTGACCGCGGTGACGATCATGTCAAAATCAAGTCTTCTGCGGTTCTCCAGAGTTATCGTCCTTCCACAATGTGGGCACATAATTTGAGGCACATGTATCACCATATTTTACCGGGCAGGGACCTCATATAAAGGTTGGTGTAATAGAAACTGCCTCCCAGAATGGTCTTTCTGAACGGAAAATGTGGGTTCTTTTCAGGTTCTTGACCTGTGAAATTGGTACTCTTCTGAACGAAGCTTATTCTTCTAGGGCGGCAAAGAATTTGCGCATGCGTTTGAATGTTTCTAGGAATTCAAGTCCCCACTTTGTGGCCCTGTACTTCTTTGCGTTTTCAAGGGTTACTTCATTTATGAAACCGTGGGCGACTAGAAAGTTCAGCTCTTTCTTCGTTCGGTCGACTGGCATGTTGGCTCCATAGGAGACTCGAGTTAACGAGCAAAGCCCTTTCCTTGCTATTATCTCTATTATGTCTGCGTAGATATCATACTTCGTCCTTCTGCGTTCATTGGTCAAGAGCCGACTTCTCCAAGCTGCACTACTATTAAATGGTGAATGCTTAAAGTTGATTTCGGTGGGCTTGTCTGCCTCGAACGCGTTCTGTGATGAAGATATGATCACGGGGCTCTTTGGATAAAGCTAAATGCTACCGTCAGGAAATTCTAGACAGTGCCGGGGTGGCGGAGTGGTTATCGCGCTGGCCTCGAGATCCTAAGATGAATAAAGGGGCTGGAATAGTCGAGGACAAGTGAGCCAGTGGGCCTTTGGCTCGCAGGGGTTCGAATCCCTTCCCCGGCGCCAAACGTCAACAAAAGATCGATCAGAACCCAGTTATTAAAGGATTGAATAGGCTACAAGCGCTTGTTCAGCGTTTTATTGTTGCCAGTGCCTTCATCTGCTTACTCTTTTCAGGTATCTGCACAATCTTCATCCGTACACTGTTGAGGAAGTCCTCTGCCGTCTTTTTTGCTTCTTTGCGCGTTTCAAATGCTTCTTTCAACTCAATCCATGGTAAAGTATCGTCAATTTTGACCCATACGGCGTACAAACTCTTCACCATTCTCGCAAGAAAACTGTTAGACCTTGAATAATTAAAACAGTTATGAATTCCAAATAAGAATTTCAGTTAAGTCCGCTTTGGAAACTTATTTAAGCAGTGCAGTGTCACCTTTTAGGATTCAGGAGCAAAACATGAACGCGGAGCTTGAGGGCTCGCTTAGAAAAACTCCGTTGAAGCGGTGCCTATGGATGGACAAAAGAGGGCAAAATCTGGAGAGGGTTCAATATGAAGCCAAACGGCAACCTGCTCTTTACTTACGACAATGTTTTCCCAACGGAGTTCATAATCAAGAAATGCACTGAGCGTAGCGTACGGTTTGAACGTCATTCTGAGGAGGTTGCTGACCAATGGCCCATATAAGCCTGAAAACGTTCCTTGGTACCTCCAAAGAAACTCTCCTCGCACATTTTGCCGGTATCGGAGGAATAGTCGCCGGCTTGATCGTTGCTTGGCAACTCAATGTTTTCCAGAGCTTCCCGTGGGCTATCTCGGTTTACCCAACTGTCCTGATCGCCAAAAGTGTGATAACTAACTTATTCAGCGGTCGGCTGAATACCGCACTACACATCGGTACAATTCGTCCCGCAATTTTCGGAAACACAACAGCTTTTCATAGATTATTGCGTGTAGCATTTGTGTTGACCTTGATGGTCAGCGTAGCAATGAGTGTCGTTTCCATGATTTTTGGGAGCCTGTTCTGGGGGATAAATACCGCAAGTTTTTCTGACATCTTCATGGTCGTGGTGGCAACCATGAACTTGGGGCTAGTCTTCTACCTGTTCACATTAAGTGTTACCTTTGCCGCGTTCAAGAAAGGTTTGGACTTGGACAGCTTCATCTACCCCGTAATTATCACAATTACAGACATATTCATAACAGTCTGCTACGCCTCCGCCCTCTACCTGTTCTCAGGTTTCGGCACCACAGGAAAATACTGTGTTCTTCTGGTCGCAGTTCTGCCAGCAATTGTAATACTCTATTCTTTGCTTCGAAGCATTAACGAACAAGAATTCATTAAGGCAATAAGAAGATCTATCACAGCCCTGATACTTATGGCAATTATTGCCAATCTTACGGGAACAGTTCTACATAGAATAGACATTGGTGTAAGCGGCAGAAGGGAAATCTTCATAGCCTATCCTGCTCTGGTTGCACTGATCGGGGATGTTGCACTGATCATCGGCTCTACAGCCACAACAAGACTTGCTTTGGGACTGCTTAAACCCACTTTTTCAGGCATGAAAGACCATGGTGCACAAATTTTAGGCGCATGGACAGCTTCAGCAGCTGCATTTATTCTTCTTTCAGCCTTAACACTGACCGCGGCAGGAACCTTCACGCTATCCTCCTTCTTGAGTTTTACTTCACTTCTACTAATGGCAAACCTGATCGCTACCGTCACGATTGTTCTGATATCCCACGCCTTTGCGATCCTGACTTTCCAGAAAGGCTTAGACCCAGACCATTTCACTGTCCCCATTGAAAGTTCGCTCGCAGGCACAATGGTCTCAGTCGCATTGCTTGTAGCTCTGCTCTTGACCAGCCAAGCTTAGAGGACAGGATTAAAATATTCCTTACGCCTTTTCTCCTAGTCGGAGCGGCCTCAACAACATGCCTCACTTTGAAAAAGTGAAATACAAACCTGTGCCCGTGAGGGAACTTTTCTTGGAGATGAAAAACCTCTCCGAACTGATGATCGACTTGGCCTATTCAGCGGCACTGTTCAATGACCGGGAACTTGCTGAAGACGTTTTGGAACTTGAAACACGCGTTGACACTCTGGGATATCTTCTCGAAATGACGGTTATGATTGCGGCAAGAGACGCCCACGATGCCGAAGCCCTCACTGGCGTGTCAACTGCAGCCGCTGCAGCGGACAAGATCTCAGATGCGGCGGCAGACATAGCTGCGATAGTCACACAGAACATCGGAGTGCATCCAATAGTGGCAGAGGTTTTTCAAAAGGTTGAGGAACGTCTGATGCAAGTCAAGGTGGATTCGCGCTCGGCAATCATTGGAAAGCGGCTGCATGAACTGAACTTGGCTGCAACAATGGGCGTTGACATAATTGCCATCTGTCGAGAAGAAGACTGGATCATAAACCCGAAAGAGACTGAGGAGATTCGGAATGGCGACGTTCTGATCGTCCGAGGGGTCCATTCAGGCATCAAGGAATTCAAAGAACTTGCAGACGGTAATCAAAAGAATTTGGGGGTCTAAAATGCCGCAAAGCCAGAAGAAATTTGAAGAAATCGTCGAACGCTTTGTCGAGCTCAAAAACACTTCTGAGTTAATGATTGACCTCGCATATTCTTCATTGCTATTGAACAACAAGGAGTTGGCTGAGGAAGTGCAGAGGCTCGAAGAGTATGTGGACAAGTTGCATACTGACTTTGAATTGCTTGTCTTGAAGAGTGATTTCGCCAAAGATGAGGCAAAGGGATTCCTTGGACTAATCCGACTGGGAGTTGCAACAGAGAAAATAGCGGATGCTGCGGCCCAGATATCTGAGGTTGTCTTGAGGGGGATAGAGCCACACGCCGTGTTGAAACTGAGCATAACCGAGGCTGAAGAAACTGTTGCCTACGCGCCCGTTGCTAACGCCTCAAGACTGGTAAACAAGACGTTAGGTGAGGCTCAGATTCCAGAAGAGACCGGAATGTGGATTCTCGCCATAAGAAGGGGAAACAAATACATCAGACCTAAGCTCGACTCAAGAATTGAAGCTGGGGACATTCTGATAGCCTCAGGCTACGCAGGAGGCGTTGAAGGTCTCAAGAAGTTGGCCGCTGCATAACACCCATATGATCACTTGGTGAATAGTTAGAATATTGATTTTGAATGCATTAATACTATAAAGTCGGACTCCGATTCTATGTAAGGGAGGGTTAATTATCCCTAGGAAGAAAGAATCAGTCATAGATAGTCGAAACTTTACATGTCCAAACCCCTCATGCGGCAAGAACTTCTCCAATCCTTTGAAGGCAATAAATTTCAGTTCAAGAAAAGCGGAACCATATGATGCGTGTCCGCATTGCTTGACGGAAATCACGATAGAAGAAACCCCCGCGGTTGTCGACGTGAAAATGGAGGCAGAACCGAAGAAGACCAAGGGCAAGGATGATATCCTGCGGGCGATCCAAGAGAAGATGGCGGAGCCCCAACCTAAAGCACAGTGTGCACACCACTTCGGATATCTAAGCCAACGTGGAAACAAAGACAAAATACCTGAAGAGTGCATGATATGCGAAAACATAGTCAAATGCATGCTCAAGGCCGTAACAGGCTGGGTTGGTCACTCATGATACACACATGCCCTTTTAGACTTGAAGCATTTACCTAAAAAGCGAGTTAGGGGACAGCATGGTTGTCGACGACTCTGCAAAAGAAAGTTTCGGGAGCTCTCATATCGGCAGCTCCTCAGACGAAGGAGCTTAACGCTGAGACAGTGACAACCATTGCAACAGGATTTCTTAAACGGATCGGTAACAAAGGCGGATTAAAAGCCAAACGGGTTTCCTTGGAAGAAGGGATTTACACCGTTGAGGTGGAACTGAAAAAGCTTACAGCCATCGTTCAAGTTGATTCCAAGACCCATGAAATCAAGGCTTATGAGATACAGTCGAAGAACGAAGAGGCTCCTATGTTTTCGATTTCACCCAAACTCATCATCATCGTGTTCGGAGTCTCTGCCATAGTCTACGTGGCGCTAAATTTTGCCTTCAAAATGTTCGGAATTTGAACTGCCACTTTTCATAATCCCAGATTCATAAATGCTATATAAAATTCCAAGGGAATACTTCTTCTTGCAAGACGGTGGAACCACTTGAGGCTTGCAGTCGGCGCTATGATACTTACCTTTGCAACCGCCATCACAGCCGGCTTTCTGGTCTATCAATTTACGTCCAACTTGTCGGAGAAGATGAAAACGGCAATCCCACCGGAGTTGTTGCGGCTTGAATCTGCGCAGTTTGAAGATACCTGCTTGACTGTCTACGCAAGAAACCTTGCAGCGGTGAACATCGGTATTACCGAGGCTCTTGCGAATGGTACTGTTTGCAGTCTCGGGGAAAGCGTTGCTATTCCGGTCGGCGTCATTGGCGTCGTTAAGATGTACGGAACTTTCCTCAAGGGTGAAACCTACAGTGTAGAGATAGTGCCTTCAGTCGGCGTTTCGTTGGTCTTTAACATAAAATACGAATGAGAATGGTTCTACTTGAAATAATGGTCTAAAAGCGGTTTATTCTCCGCTTTTTCGTTTTCTTTCAGGTTTCTTTTCTTCTTTCTCGGCTTCTTCTGCAGGTTTTTCTTCAACCACTTTCTTTTCTTCTTTTTCTATTTCGGTCGTGATTTCTTCGATTGGCTTTGGCGGTGGTGTTGTTGCCATTGTCCAGCCTATCCATGCACCGATGGCCATTATGGCAATGAATGCAATGAAAACTGGAAGCGCAACGAGGGTGAATTCAATCGGCCATCTTGAATTGAGGCCGTCTGCGAAGGGTTGTCCGAAATAGAAGAGTCCAGCAGTGTAGAGTACTCCTATTACCACACAGATTACGAATATCAGTCCGCCGATCGTTTGATCTTTGCTAACCATACACTTCACCACATGTTAGCCTTTTGTATGCCTTCAAACCTTTTAAAGTTTACCGTACCATTCGGTTGAATGTCAACTGGTTCCCATTTCCCAAGTGGACAAGTAGTGCTTCTGCTCATCTGTCAGTTCGTCTATTTCTATTCCCATCGCTTTGAGCTTTAGTTCTGCCACTTTTTCGTCGATTTCCTTCGGCACAGTGTAGACTTTTGGTGGCATCTTCTTGGTTTTGGCCAAATGTTCAACACAGAGAGCCTGATTGGCAAAAGACATGTCCATGACTTCCGAGGGATGGCCCTCAGCTGCGGCAAGGTTTACGAGTCTTCCTTCTGCCAAGAGATACAGTCTTTTTCCCTCTTTGAGAGTGTACTCGTCCAGGTTTGGCCTTATGTTTCTCTTTGAGGTTGCGAGTTCATCAAGAGTCCTAGGATTGATTTCCACGTTAAAGTGCCCGCTGTTCGCCAGTAGCGTGCCGTCTTTCATTTTCCTCATGTGTTCTTTTCGTATGACGCTTGTGTCGCCTGTTGCAGTTACAAATATGTCTCCCAGTGGAGCTGCTTCGGCTAGTGGCATGACGCGGAAGCCGTTCATTGCTGCTTCAAGGGCTCTCAGAGGATCAGTTTCGACAACTATGACGTTGGCTCCCATGCCTTGGGCTCTCATGGCTATTCCTTTGCCGCACCAGCCGTATCCGCAGACCACGAAGTTTTTGCCTGCAAAGAGTATGTTTGTTGCTCTCAAGATTCCGTCCAACGTGCTCTGTCCAGTGCCGTAACGATTATCGAACAAATATTTGGTGTAAGCATCGTTCACGGCTATGATCGGATACTTCAATGCTCCAGTTTTCTCCATGGCTCTTAACCGTAGCACGCCAGTTGTAGTTTCTTCTGTTCCGCCTTTGATCTTCGGCAGGGCTTCTGTTCTCTTGCTGTGAAGTGTGCCAATCAAGTCTGCGCCGTCGTCCAAAGTTATGACGGGACGAAGATCCAAGGTTCTTTCAACACACCAATAGTATTCTTCTGTTGTCTGTTCTCTCCATGCAAACACATTGACTCCCACTTCGGCCAACGTTGCCGCAACATCATCCTGTGTAGAAAGAGGGTTCGAGCCGCATAGACCAACCTTTGCGCCTCCTGCGAGGAAAGTATTGATCAGAACTCCTGTTTCCTTCGTCACATGCAGGCATGCACCCAACGTCAAACTCTTGAGAGGTTTTTCTTGACTGAATCTCTTCTTGATTTGAGTCAGGACTGGCATGTGTTTTGACGCCCATTCTATTTGCAGCCGGCCTTTTGAAGCCAAATTTTGATCTTTGATTTTGAAGTTTCCCATAAACGTTCTTTCTCCCCTATGTCCTTCAGCGGTTTACTATTTAAGACTACGTTTTGCCTGTTTTGCAGCTTCTTTCGCTCTTTGTGTTCGTATCGGCATGCTTTTAACCTAAAACTGACAACTTTCCATTCTTGGTGGAATTCTGTGCTCGAGCTGAAAGTCGAACGGGTGCAAGAATATCTTTCAAATGTCTACAAGAAGAGGGTTCAGATTTCTCGCGTTGTGCCTCTGGTCGGTGAGGGTGAAGCGGATTTGAAGGGGTTCGGTTACGGTGTACCCTATTTCATCGAGTTCAGCATGAATGGCAAGACCAAACGGGTTGTTTTGGAGACCATGCGTCTTGAGGGTTTTGGTCATGACCATTTTTCGGATCGAGCGGCAATCATGCTTTGGCAGCATTCAGCGTTCAATAAACTGCCCAAACACGTACATTCTGTTGATGTCGGCTCATTTGCCAATGACGGTGAAACCCTGAAGTCCCTCGGAGACTGTAGCGAGTTCTTTGTTCTAACCGAGTTTGTGGACGGGACACTGTATCACTCTGATTTGGATCGGATCAAGAATACTTTCACGGTGTCTAGCCTAGATGAGGAACGTTGTTTGGCCTTGTCTGATTACCTGACGGAGATTCACGCAGTCAAAAAGAAAGACGCACCGGAACTCTATGTCAGACGCGTGCGGGATCTAATTGGGCATGGCGAGGGCATCTTCGGATTGGCTGACAGCTATCCTAAGGGATCCGTGGATGAGAAATTCTTCGAGACATTTGAGAAAGCGTGTGTAGAGTGGCGTTGGCGGCTCAAACACAAGGCTCACAGGCTCTCGCAAGTGCATGGAGATTTTCATCCTTGGAACATAATGTTCAGGCAGGGTTTGGATTTCACAGTTCTAGATCGCAGCAGGGGCGAATGGGGTGAGCCAGCTGATGATGTTAGCGCGATGACGGTGAACTACATCTTCTATTCCCTGCAAGCCTTTGGCGAGATGGGCGGTCCGTTTGACAGGTTGTTCTTGCTCTTCTGGCGAAACTATATAGACAAGACTGGCGACGAGGAGATTTTGAGTGTCGTGCAGCCTTTCTATGCTTGGCGCAGTCTAGTCTTAGCTTCACCTCTGTGGTATCCACGTTTGCCCATGGAAATTCGGAGGAAGATATTCCGCTTTGCCACCAGAATGCTCAAGGCTAAGAAGTTTGATTTTGAATGCGTTGAGTCCTACTTAAAATAGCAAACACCTGAATTTTAGCTCGGTTGCTCAGGGCATATGACGATGAGGGATTAAAGGATAAATAGAGTTGTCGCTTTAGGTTCTATTGTGGGTGGTGTTCGGTTTGGATGTTGAGTCTCTTGATGATTTGAAGAGATTACTTAGGGAGACAGGGTATTCTGACAGGGCTGTTGTTGAGATTCTGAAATGGTACAGATCAGACAATTCTGGCAAGAAAGCGTGAAGAACGCCTTACGCGCTAGTGCTCTCAGCTGTGCTGATGTCGTTTCAGCCTTGAAGAGGCAACCGAATGAGCTCATCACGAAGTTTTATCAACAGGTTCGTGCCCTTTTCTATCCATTGAAGGGGCGTGCACTGTTTCGCATTGAGACGAGGTTGGTGTGTTTGGATCACCGGTCTGCCAGGGAGCGGCAAGTCTGTCGTATCCAAGGCACTGATTGAACTTCTTCAAGAGAAAAGGATGCACGCACAGTTCTTGTCCTCGGACGCCCTGCGCAAGACCTTAACACCTAAACCCACGTACTCGCTTAAGGAACGCGACGTAGTCTATGCAACGCTCGTTTACATTGCGGACCTTCTGGTGCAAAACGGGGTAAACGTCATCATCGATGCTACGGGCAATTTGAGACGTTATCGTGAAAACGCAAGGAAACGCATCCCGCGCTTCATCGAAGTCTATTTGGAATGTCCGTTGGAAGTTTGCATGCAGCGGGAGGCTGGGCGAGGGGAAAAATATCACGCTCCGCCGCAGATCTACAAGCGGGCCAAGGAAGGTCAATCTTCAACCGTCCCAGGAATAGGACAGCCGTATGAACCGCCATTGAAGCCCGAACTAGTCATAGACGCCTTGAAGTACAGTCCCGAGACATGTGCCCAAAGAATACTGAAAACCATACTTGAGCGCTTCTCTCGACTGTAAGAGAACACGTTACCAAAGATGCCATTAGAGAATGCTTGGTTCATAGCTAGAGCTTTTCAATGTGCTCCAAGACTGCTTCGACCTGATCTTTCGAGATTTTTGAGGATTCAAGGAGACGTGGGACTAGGTCGGAGATCTTGGCCAAAGAGTGAACCTTGTATCCCAATTTTTCAAGGGTTTCCCTTCCGCCCTGCTTCCTGTCTACGACAACCATCACATGTTCAACCAGTGCCCCGAGTTGTTCCAAAGGCTTTATTCCCTCAATTTTGGACAACCCTTCGCTTACAACATCGTCAAAGAACAGCACTTTCTCGCCCTTCCCAATTTCTGCTCCTGCAATTCTTCCAGTCACCCCGTAGGCCTTATTCTCCTTTCGCACCACGACGCATGGCAGATTGGCTCAACAACCAACACTGGCCAACAGCAAGGCACCTTTCAGCTCAATCGATGCTAGCTTATCTATTCCGTTCGAAGCCGCAAGCTTCCTTATCGCACTCGCGGCAACATCTACAAGAACGCATAGGTCTCTCGGAGAAGAAAGCAGACGTGCAAGGTCAATGTAGTAGGGGCTTACTGCTCCGGACTTGATCCTGAAGGTCCCAAACCTCAAACAGCCAGAATTGTACAAGGCATCAGCAACTTCAGAAACGACGTCCCGCCATCGTCAAACCTCAAAAAAATTATACATTCTCAGATTTAACACTTGCCAAGACGCTCATCGCGTCAATCAATGTCTCTTGAGCTTGCCTTTCAGAAATTTCGCAGACTCGCGGACTAACGACGATACTGTGGTGAAAAGAAGACATATTTAGATACCGTGGCTTGTACACTCCTTGATGTGGTTTAGCTTATGATGCCGAAGGAGACAAGGAAGCGATTGCTAAATGCTGTAAATCTTGAAGAAGTAAGGTCTAAAGCGAAAGCACTAGCTGAAGCCAAACTCTCTGATGGCAAGAACGCTGATGAATTCATAGAGATTGCGAATGCTGACGGGTTCAAGATTTACGTTGTAGCCGGAAAAACCCTTGCTGATCAAAAGCCTAGGGCATTCCATGCAAACGCGAGAGATGTTTTCATGCTTGTGCTCGAGGGAGCAATGGAGTTCACATTTGAAAATAGAAAAAAAACAATTGTGAAGGCAAAAGAATGCTTTGTCCTACCTAAGCGTCTGAAACATAAATGCGTTTTCAAGAAAATGACAGTCGTGGTCGAAGGGGTCTACGAGAAGAGCCTTTACAACTGGCGACAGAAATGAAATTTTGCTTCTTGAGGCTGGACGTTGCGGGTTATGAACTGAGCCCAGAACGTAACGGTAACGTTTATAACTTATTGTTCTCATTCCTAGAAGACACGAAGCGGAAAAGCAATGGGACATAGAAAAACTCATGCACCTAGGCATGGTTCTCTCGCATATTTGCCTAGGAAACGTTCTGAACATTTACTTGCCAGAATACGCTTCTGGCCCAAAATAAGCGTGGAAACGCCCAGGCTCCTAGGGTTTATGGGCTTCAAGGCTGGAATGACCCATGTGTTTGCGATAGAGGATAGAAAACGTTCACCAGACTTCGGCAAAGAAGTCATCCGTCCAGCCACGGTCCTAGAAACTCCACCAATACTCATCTGCGCTACGAAAATCTACACCAAAGACGTTTACGGCTTACAAACCTTCGGCGAGGCATGGATGAAAGACCCGCCAGACGATCTGGAACGAGTGTTCACTCTTCCCGAGAATTTCAACCCGGAAGAATCCTTCAAGAAAATGGAAGAGAATCTTCCCAAAATCGTGAAAGTTCGCGTCATCGCCATAACCCAACCGAAGCAAGCGAGCTTGTCAAAAAAGAAACCGGACATCGCAGAGATAGAAATAGACGGAGGCACAATCCAACAACAATTGGAATATGCAAAGGGGTTAATGGGAAAAACCGTCATGCCTGCGGAGATCTTCAAGGAAGGACAGTTCGTGGACATTGCCTCAGTCTCAACTGGGAAAGGTTGGCAGGGACCCGTGAAACGGTGGGGCGTAACGATACTTCAGGCTAAAGGAAGAAAGACAAAAAGAGGCGTAGCAACCTTGGGTCCGTGGAACCCGCACCATGTGATGTACAGCGTGGCAAGAGCCGGTCAGATGGGCTTTCACCAAAGAACAGAGTACAACAAACGTATTCTCAAAATAGGCAAGGACGGGAAGGAAATCACGCCGAAAGGAGGCTTCCTAAGATATGGCGTCATCCGCGGACCATACATGTTGTTGGCGGGAAGCATAGCCGGGACCGAGAAACGGCCGATACGACTGCGCTACCCTGCGCGACCGCCGAGAAACGTCGCTGAAGAGCCTCCACAGATCACTCAGATCTCTCTGGAGTCCCCACAAGGAAGATGAACGGTGAAGATTGATGGTCAAGAAGATGGCAAAGATCTTCAACCTTGAGGGAAAACCCGTCGGAAAGATAGATTTACCACCTGTTTTCGCAACTCCGCTACGGCCAGACGTCATCAAGCGCGCGGTTCTGGCAATCCAATCGCACCAGTTCCAGCCGCAAGGCAGAGACCCCATGGCCGGAAAAAGAACGTCAGCAGAGTCCAGAGGCACCGGTATGGCCATTGCCAGAGTACCCAGACGTAAAGGAGCGTCAGGGAGAGCGGCATTCGCGCCAGGAACCGTGAGCGGGAGACAAGCACATCCACCAAAATCTGAGAAGATAATCGCAAAAAGGATTCCGAAGAAGGAAAATCGATTGGCCTTGTTCTCTGCAATTGCGGCCACGGCCTCGAAAGAAGTTGTGGCTTCACGTGGCCACAGTGTGGAAGACGTTCCAGAAATCCCTCTAATAGTGACTAACGATTTTGAGAAGCTGAAGAGGACCAAGGAAGTCGAAGAAACTCTCATACGGCTAGGCATTCTCTCAGAGATTTTTCGTTCAAAAGAAAGTAGAAGAATTCGGGCGGGAAGAGGCAAGAGCAGAGGCCGAAAAATGAAGCAAGCAATCGGTCCTCTAATAGTCGTGGCTGAAAATCAGGGAATCGTTGAGGCGGCAGAAAATATCCCCGGCGTAGACGTTGTGACGGTTGCTAATCTGAACGCGGAGATTCTTGCCCCGGGCACACATCCTGGAAGACTGACGATATGGACGAGCAACGCGGTTGAGAAGTTGAGTGAGCTGTATGGCAAAGGAGAGCAAGCATAATGGACCCTTACGACGTTATACTTTATCCACTGATGACTGAAGCCGCAAGTCTGATGGTTGAAAGAGAAAACAAACTGGTCTTTGTCGTCAGTTTGAAAGCAAACAAGGCTGACGTGAAGAAAGCGGTTGAAAATCTCTACGAAGTGAAAGTGGAGGGGGTCAACATCCAAATCACACCGGAAGGAGAAAAGAAGGCATTCGTCAAGCTTCACCCAGATTACAAGGCAGCGGACATTGCGATCAAACTCGGGATATTGTAGGCTTACAGGATGGACTGATTAATGGGAAAGAGAATTCGTGTTCAAAGACGTGGGCGCGGTGGCTCCACGTTCAGAGCTTCAACTAACAAGAGAGTAGCCCCTGCGCGTTATCCATCAACAATAAGAGTCAAGGAGAGTTACGAAACATCTACCAACGGTATAATTGAAGAGTTTCTCCATGACCCTGGACGAGGAGCACCCTTGGCACAGGTAAGGTTCGAAAACGGAGAAACATGCTACACAGTAGTTCCAGAAGGAGTTCATACTGGCCAACAAGTCCAAATCGGCGGAAAGGCTTCGGTTGAAGTGGGCAACATTCTTCCAATGGGGAAGATACCTGAAGGCACAATGATCTGCAATATTGAACTACGCCCAGGCGACGGCGGCAAACTCTCAAAATCCTCAGGCGCATACGCAACAGTAGTATCCCATACTCCTCAAGGGACAATAATCAAGCTGCCCTCGGGAAAATCAAAATACATTGCTGACTATTGCAGAGCGACAATTGGTGTGGTCTCAGCAGCTGGCAGAACAGACAAACCCTTCCTCAAAGCAGGAACGAAATTCCACCTTATGAAAGCTAGGGGACGAAAGTATCCGAGAACCAGTGGAAGAAAGATGGTTGCTGCCGTGCACCCGTATGGCAGCAGCAAGAGAAGCTCGCGGAAAGTCACTACCACATCGCATGGCGCTCCGCCAGGACAGAAGGTCGGCCTAATCGCGGCCAGAGGCACTGGAATGAAAAAGAAGAAGATAGCCCCCGAATAGGAGAAGGTTTATAACATTTAAATCAACCGGTAGGGTGAGAAAAAATGCCGAAAGAATTCACATATCGCGGATTGACGCTCAACCAGCTGCAGAACATGTCAATGGACGAATTCATTAACCTGCTTCCTTCTAGACAGAGAAGAAGTCTGCATCGTGGCCTGCAGCCCGAGCAACGGATACTGCTTGAAAAGGTGAGACAGGCTAGGGAAGAGCTTCGGCAAGGAGGCAGCCCGAACGTCAAAACGCATGTAAGAGACATGATTATCTTGCCCGAAATGGTCGGCATCGTAATTCAAGTTCACAACGGCAAAGAGTTCGTTCAAGTAGAAATAAAGCCTGAAATGATTGGACACTACCTTGGGGAATTCGCGATCACTAACAAGCCTGTAAGACACGGGACCCCAGGAATCGGCGCTTCTCGTTCTTCAATGTACGTGCCGTTGAAGTAGCATTTTTCCTGGTTCTCTTAGGCGCTATAGTCTCGGCCAGTCGGTTTCTTATCCGTCGGTTTGCCTGCCTCAGGTATCTGGGGCAACGGAATGGGTGGTGGAATATTCAGTGTTCTAGATATCAAAACAGATTCGATGAATGCGACATTGGAAACTGATTGGACAATGATCGGTGGCGGCGGTTTCTTCTCCTCATACTCCTTGTAGACTTTGTCAATCTCACCCTTTTCACCGACAACATATGCCTTCCCCTTTAGGTTTATCTGAGCTATGGAAGGGTTATAGTTGATTGTTAGAACAAAGGGAACTTCAAGCGAATCGTCCGGTTTCTTTTCCATCCCTGTCAAATTGAGGTTAGTGTTTATCTGGATCGGTGGGATAGGTTTCCTGAAGTCCAGAAAGCGCTCAGCAGAAACATTTGATATTGAAACATTTACTCTGATCATCTAAATCATCAGACTATCAAGATCTAGGCTGATTTAAAGCTGTTCATTCTTTGGCTGGTTTGTACCGTGTGAACCCGCAGTGCCCACAAGTGTACCTATTACCATGGTCTGCCATGAAGTAGCCTGGGCCACAACGCTCGCAGATTGGCCGTAGCCTCGCAACCTTTTCGCCTTCTATTTTGTACAGCGTGAACACGCCTTTTTCTTTCTTCTTCTTTTTCTCAGGCTTCGGTGCCTTCTCAACTTTCGCCGGCTTTGCCTCTTCTTTTGGCGCTTCAACAGGTGCCTCTTCTACCTTCTTCGTCTCTTTCTTGGGCTCTTCTCCCTTCTTGGGGGCCTCCTTCTTCTCAACCTTCTTGGACATGATCTACCTTCTACTCCTTCTTCTCTTCTTTGGGTTTTTCCGGAGGAACATTCCTTTTGAACGTGTATTCCGGTTCAACGAGCCTTGCCTGTTCAACCGTACCATAAAGATTTGCAGTCCCGACGGCCGTGTGCATGCCGGTCTTTGTTTCGAACTTTTTGACAAAGACCAAGTCCACATTAGCCTTCAAAGCGTTGGCAACAGCCTTTCTGATTTCCAGTCTCGGCGGTGTGCTGGCTGTGCCATGTTCTACAGCGAATTCGATTTCCTTCCTTTTCAACAGTAAATTTTCCTTCTCAGACGTTATTCTGATTTCCATGACGTTTCCTCATTGTGCGGTGTGGACTTGATGCCACATCCTCTTATTTAGGTTTTCGAACCCTCCTCCATTGTTTTGAGGATTTCAGCGATCTCTGCTTTTTTGTCAGAGGTGACCTTCACCACGACGACGCCTTCATACGGCTGACCGTATATCACGAAGGAATTCTCTGGCGCATAAGCAATGACAATGAGAGTCAGCAGGTCTTCTTCGCCGTCCACGACCATTTTGATTCGTTGAGTGCTTCTCAGAGCTTCTTGTATTGCCGCAATGGCTTCCTCGGTAATTGTCGCGGGGGGGTTCTTGACGTAAAGGGTTCTTTCTGCTGCAAGTGCGGTTGGCTGTATGCTTTTTCTCATACACTTGTTGTCTATGATTACCAGTTGAGGGGAAAAAATCGTCTTGGAAAGGTTCTTCGAAACGGTATCGCCGACAGAAATCACTCTTGTGGGGTGCTCTTTCTCCATCAAGTTCACAATTTTCTTCGTGGTCTCAACAAAAGAGCCTCGAATCAACGTTCCCAACGGTTGTTTAAGCTTCACACGCAAGTCAGTCGTAAGACTGTACCTGATCTCCATCTTATCTGACCTTTAATGCGTAACGCCCCTTCTCTTTGATATTCATGGCTTTCGCGATAGCTGAGTTTTCAGGGTCAAAAACTACTACTAACCCGCTGAAGTCATCACTTAGGCCAGATGCTTTGCATTTCGGGCAAACGTTTTCCTTGGTCAAGAAATGGCATGTTGAACAAGCTTTCTCGCTCATTTGGCTTCACCTTTTTTCTGAGCTGCTTCTGCCTTCTCTGCAGGTCTCTTCTCAGCTTGCTCCTTCGTTTTTTGCAGGTCATATTCAAGCCATTCCAGCTTTCCAAGGAACGGCTGCCTAGCTGTTACGCCTATTTTCCCAGAGCTTCCAGCTCTGCCGAGTGAAACTGCTGTTATTCGGACACGAACTTGGTCGCCGCTCATCAGCTTTCGCCGTGTCTCCTTTCCTAGCAGGACACCTTGCTTTTCATCGTAGGAAATGAAGTCATCCATGAGCTGCGAAACGTGAAGTAGCGCGTCGATGGGTCCGATGCGCACGAAAGCGCCGAAATCAGCGATTTCTACGACTTCGCCTTCTACTACCTCTTGGATCTTGGGATAGAATGTCAAGAGGGAAAAATTCACCTTGTGATAGGTCGCGCCGTCGCCTGGGATTATTTTTCCCGTAGGGCTCACTTTGACCTCTGTGACCGCGATAACGTATCCCAGTTCCTCATCGACGACGCCTTCATATTTGGCCTTGACCTGTTGGTGCCCGACCGCCTCCAGCGGGTTGCCGAATGTTTCGGGTGGAATTCGAATAGTGTCTTCCAAAGTTACAAGTTTAAACAGGGATTATAGCCTCCCGTCAATCTCCAATCGTGACTTTTGTCTCACATAAATAACTGGCACATTTATATCTCTTAGCCTCTTTCTCAACTGCTTGTCATTCGTAAATACTGGGCATCTCCATTCGCAGGCTGTTTTGACAATCACGTCATCTGGAGGTGCTTCATATTCTACCCGTGCCAGACTGCAATTCTCAGCAAGTTTCAAAGCGCAAGACGCATTCTTCCTCATCTGTGGCGGGCCTTGGCTTGCGAGGGTTTCAAGTTCCTGTTTGATTGGCGAAAGCAAGACAGGGTCGAAGCTTACGCCTAAGAGTTTCTTCAGTTCTTCAAAAATGTCGATCTTGAACTGAAGTGGGACAAAAAGTGCATTAGAATCCAATATTACTCTCATGGAGTTCTTTATTGGCTTGCGTTCAGCCGTCATGTTAGCGTATCATTCCGTAACCTATAAGTCTCCATCTGCCCGCGATTTTTCTGCTCAAGGCGACTCTCGAACCCGCTTGAGCACAGACCGGACGGGTGAGCTTCATCAAGACAGAATCCTTTCTTATTGAAGCCACTTTGCCCATAGTTATTGCTGCGCCGACGTGTAAGAGTAGGGTTTCGTTCATGCTGACTTCTTCAATCTTCATGAGCTCTTTAGTGCCCACAGCTCGGTCCAGAATTTGGGTTTCCAAAGTTAATTCTGACAATGTTGGCGGAAGCATGCCTGTCTTCCCGGCGATGTTGCCAGTCAGGCCGTCCGCCTTTGAATACGAGGGGTCGAGGAGTGTCCCAACTCCTACCAAGCCGCCGCAATGAGCTTCATCCACGTTCTTGCCGCCTGCTTGTAGGCTGACAATTTCGCTGAATAGGGGGCTGTACGTGTTCTTTCCTTCAACTACTATGCCAGGACGAATTTCCAGCTCTTCGCCAACTTTGAATTTGCCTTGAACAATCGTACCGCCAACCACTCCTCCTTCAAGCTTGTCAATCGTTGTGCCTGGCTTGTTCACGTCGAACGAACGGACTACGTACATGAAAGGCGGCTTTGTTTCGTCCCTTCTTGGTGTGGGCATGAATTCTTCCATTGCTTGAAGGAGAACGTCGATGTTTACTCCGCGTTGGGCGGAGATTGGGATTATGGGTGCATCCTCTGCGACGGTTCCCTTGACAAAGTTCTTGATTTCCATGTAGCTCTGTCGCGCTCTTTTCTCGTCAACGATATCGATTTTGTTCTGCACGATGACAATGTTCCTTATTCCAATGACATCGGCCGCAGCCAAATGTTCCCTGGTCTGAGGTTGGGGGCATGGCTCATCTGCCGCTATGACAAGTATTGCGCCATCCATTATCGCCGCGCCTGAAAGCATGGTTGCCATCAGGGCTTCATGGCCTGGAGCATCCACGAAGCTGACTGCGCGGACAAAGGTTCCTTTTGAGCCACAGTTGGGGCAGACTGGTTTGGCGGAGTAACTTTTTGGCGGTTCGCATTTTGGGCATTTGTAGATTGGCATGTCTGCGTAGCCTAGCTTGATCGTGATACCTCTCTTCAGTTCTTCACTGTGTCTTGACGCCCAAACGCCGGTCAGTGACTGCACTAATGTCGTCTTACCATGGTCTACATGACCCATGGTGCCAATGTTTACTTCTGGCTGACGAGGTAATTCTGTGTGTTTTTCGCTGCTCATTCTCTACTTTCCCGTAGATGTTCACGAATGTTGAAGGATAAAATTGTGCGAGTTAATAAAGCTAAGCCCACGTTAAGAGATGCTTGCTGTCGGAGCTTCTGCCGGCTCAGTCTCTTTTTGAACTGGAGCTTTCTCCTCTTTCTTTTCCTTTGCTTTCTTGCCTTCTTTGGCTTGTTTCGGTCTCTCAACAATCTTTGCATTAATCTGTACAATCTCGTCGGTTACTACGTTTCCCCGTATCGTTTTGCGCCTTCTCATTCCCTCGTTCTGAGGGTTGAAACCTACGCCGCCGCTCAGGACTATACCGCGCCGGACCCCGCCATGAACGCTTGGCCTCATTGGGAAACCATCTTTGTCTGAACCGCCCGTTATCTGAGCTTTGTGTCCTGGCAAGTCCACTATTGACCCGTCCACCACTTCCCCTATTCTTTTCCCAATGAACGGTGCGGCGCGCGCTTCCTCAAGTTCGACTATTTTTGAAGTTCCGTCCTGTGGATCCGACACGATTACTTTGAACTTTGCCATTGCTGGTAAACTCTCCGGTAGTGTTATGAAAATCGAATATCTCTCTATTAAGGATTTATGAAAGCACAGTCGAGTCTGTTGAGAAAATCGTTGCTCGAAGAGTAAAGGTTTTAATTCTGCCCTGAAATCGTTTTCTGGCTATGTGGCGTCTGGGATTCTTCTTTCACGAAATGGGATTCGGACTGCTGTCAATCTTTTTGCCACTGTACATCGTGTCCATCGCTCCGAACGATGGGCTATTCTACATAGGCATAATGTCTGCCTTGGCGTTGTTCTTGACAATCCCTGCTTCATTCTTTTGGGGCTACGTGTGCGACAAGACCCGACGTTACAAACGTTACATTCTTTTGTCATTCCTGGCTTCAACTGTCTTTCTTTACCTTTTCACCTTCACGACGAACGTGACCTTGCTGATAGTTCTCTATGCACTCATGTCGATACTCCACGTGGCTCATGAAGCTCCAAAAAACGTTCTCATCGCTGAACTATATTCTCGCGAGGACTGGGAGAGGACTTTCGCGTTCTATGAAGGTTTCACTGAAACTGGGTGGCTCATTGGTTTGCTCTTGGGATTCGTAATGTCGACGTTCAGCCTTGGAGCAACGAACACGTTGCTGGTGTGCAGCGGTTTGAACTTGGTGGCGCTTGTCATTTCTCTCATATTGGTCACCGACCCGCTCTTGGTCTTTGAGAGAGGTCTGGTCAGCATAGAGAAAACAGTGGACTTCACGTTCCATGGCGTTTTCTTGGCTTCTAAACTTCTGGACGGTATGTCCGTTAATGAAAGACTCAAAAGGGAGAATGTGACTGCCTTCTGCGGTGGTCTGATTCTGTTTTCCTTGGCCACAAGCATACTTTTCACGCCGATGCCCGTATTTGTTTCTAGCGTTGTGCAAGCGGCTTCACTTCCAGCCGGCCTTGTCTTTGCAATATTTGTCTTGAATTCTGGTGGAGCGGTGGTTGGCTACGCTTTGGCAGGCAGTAGAGCAAGTCAATCTACGGGAAAGGCTAACGTGGGCAGAATTGTGATTTTCCGAAGCCTTCTTGCCTTCTCGTTGGTTGCCGCTTTAACGATGTCTGCGCAGGGTGTGTGGCTGTCAACTACAGTCTTGATTCTGATGGGTTTCGCTTATGCTCTGTTCCTAGTTTACACGCTTTCACTGTCTATGGAGCTTATCCCTGCTGGCAAGTCGGGTCTGTTCAATGTGCTGATAGGCATAGGGGGTGCTTGTGGGTCCTTCATAGGTCCGTCTATCGCTCAGACGTACGGGTTTTTCTATGTATTTGCGATAGCGGGTTTGATTTTCTTCTCAGCCTTCGTTGCTTTCAGAATATTTGCGTAGGAAAGGGTCGAAAAAGAATGGAGAACTGGGCCTGCTTATTCCACATGGACTCTGAACAGGTCGATGTCTTCACGCATTTCTGGCGTCGCTTCGAGGAAGTTTCTTACTGCATGTTCAACGTCCTTTGACTGTGTCACGTATCTTCCGACGATGATTATGTCGGCGCCTTTCTGTAGGGCTTCTCTTGCCGTTTCAGGCACTATTCCGCCGGCGACTGCGATGAGGAATTTCTTCTCTTTGAAGGTTTGCCGAATTTCTGGGATGATCTCTAGTCCGTGTGATCGTCCGGTTTCTTGATCGATTCCTCGGTGCAAGATGACTATGTCTGGAAACTCTTTCACTGATTTGAGTTTCTTGAGCGGATCGTCCACGTTCAGCATGTCTACTGCTGCGTATATTGCCAGCCTCTTGGCTTCGTGAATGAATGAGTCGAGAGTTTCGGCAGGTGCCAAGCCAGAAGCAACCACGGCGTCGGCGGTTTCATCGTAGGCAAGGTCAACCTCAACTTTTCCAACGTCTAAAGTTTTTAAGTCCGCAACGAAGAACATGTCTTTCGCCACTTCTCTAAGCTCGTTTATGACTTTTGTTCCGTACCGTTTGATCAGCGGTGTTCCGACTTCCAAGATTATCCTGTCGCTTCCAGGCAATTGTGCTATGATCTTCTTTGACCTTTCGAGTTCAGGAGCGTCAAGTGAGATTTGCAGGTAGGGCGGTCTCCACAGCCGCGGCACTTTGAATCCCATTATCGGGTGTTTGGCGCGATCCTTATCATAGAAGATTTTTTCCAGTGACGGATACTTTGCCATTGCTCTCTTCAAAGCCAGTTTGGTTGCTCCATAATTGTAATGGTAGATCTTGCGAAAATCGCTTGCCTGCGGATGGATAAATACGCTACACACGACTACCCATTCGTCAACTTTGTCTCTGGGAATTATTCCTTCCTCAACTGAATCCGCAACGGCCTTCGCTACGGCAGCCTGTGCGGGTCCGAAGATTTTTGCTACATCCTGCATGTTCTTGACAGTAACCTTCGGTACGAGCAATGTGTGCGGTTTAGGCGGAAGGTTAGGCCTTATCACTGCCAAGAGAGGCGTGTGTCCTGCGGAGAGGTTGCACATTCCCGAGGCAAATGCTTCTCCAACAGGGCCGCTTTTGTCGCCCATCAAGAGATCGATATGTGCAACTTCGTTCCCTTCACCAATTAGTGCCTCGCCTATGAGGTAGACTTTTCCAGTGTCCGTGGCAGTTTCCGACAGGGACGTTGTCGGCAATCCGTCTGAAATCTCTTTGAAGTCGACACGAAATTCCCTGAGCCACGTGTGGAGTGTATCTCGGTGTATTCCCAACATTTCTGCCGTTCTTGATATTGTAGGTTTTGTCGGTCTTGCTCTTGGGACACTGCGGCTTTCGGCAGCTTTCTTGGCGCCGTCCGTCAGCATCTTAATCAGTTCTTCTTTGGTTTCGGGTTTTCTTGCGTCACGTTCCGACATTCTGAACCACTTTGGGGGAGAGTTCTTGCACCTTGTATATAAGACTGTCGGAGAATACGGGTAGTTTTGGTGATGAAATGCTGCAATCTTGCAGTGAAATGTCGCCAGAAAACGTCTTGAGGAACGCATTAGTACAATCCTTTGCCTATTCTGCCGAGGTGTTGTGAGAGTCAGGGGAAAGATCGCTGATGCGGCGTTTTTCTGGCTTGTGTTGTTCTACATTTTCGTTGTTTTCGGCGTGGCTTTCGGCGACTTGATCTTTGCAGCGGTAAGTCTATATACTTTGGAATAATGTAGAGGATTTAAGATCAGCTTACGTGGTCCTTTGAATGTCGTGGAAAGAGCTTATATGCGCACTCATGGTTGTTTTGGGCATAGCTTTGTTCTTGTATGGCGCAAACTATTATGACGCTGTTGTCGGCTGGATCGGCGTCATTCTCGCGGTTGCTGGCATAATTGTCTACTTGGCACTCTTGGTGCTTAGATATATGACTAAGAAAGAGATTGATCAGAACCCGTAGAGCTTTGAGTATTTTTCATTGAGATAGTTGAGGTATGGTTTGACGTTCAATTCTTTTCCAGTGATTTTCTGGATGAGGGTTGCAGGATCGTAAAGGTTTCCGTGGCTGTGAACGTTTTGCACGAGCCAATGCTTCACTTCTTTGAAGTTGCCTTTTGCCAATTGCTTCCTCCAGTTTGGCAAGTTTTTGTTCATGGCTTCGAGGATTTGTCCGCTGTAAATGTTGCCTAAAGCGTAACTGGGGAAATAGCCGAACATGCCGCTGCCCCAGTGGGTGTCTTGCATCACGCCTTCGGAGTCGTTCTCGATCTTTATGCCCAGATATTCCTTGTAGCTTTGGTTCCACATTTCCGGTAGCTCTTTGACCGTTATCTTGTCGGCGAACAAGTCGCGTTCAAGGTTGAAGCGTACAATTATGTGCAGTCCATACGTTACCTCGTCTGCTTCGACTCTGATCTTTGAAGGTTTGACTTGGTTGATGGCGTGGACGAATTTCTCTAGTTCCAAGTCCGCGAGCAGGCTTCCGGTGATTTCTTTCAGCTTTGGCAAGAAACAGATCCAGAATTCGTGTGATCGTCCGATTATGTTTTCAACCATGCGGGACTGTGATTCATGGATGCCCATCGAGACTCCTGAGCCGACGGGTTGGTACATCCATTCTTGTTTCAGGTTCTGTTCGTACATGGCGTGTCCAGCCTCATGCAGCACTGAGAACATTGAGGATGCGAAGGTGTCTTCGTAGTAGTGCGTGGTTATTCTCACGTCATCATAATAGCCCGTCGTGAACGGATGTTCGGTTTCGTCGATTCTGCCCCCTGCCTCTTTTGAGGACACATCGTATCCGACAAACTCAGCGAGGGTTTTCGCGATCTTGCGCTGCGTGTCTATTGGGATTTTGCGTTTGAGAATGCCCATGTCGGGCTGTTTTGGAGCATTTTCACATTTCTTCAAAGTTGAAACTAGCCCGTCTTTGAGTTCGTTGAAGATTTTAGTGAGTTCATCAGCCGTCATCTTCGGCTCGTAAATGTCTATCAATGCATCGTAGGGCGTTTCAGTTTCCTTTACTTCCATCAGAATTTCAGCTGCCTTCTTTTCCAGCTCCACTAGCTTCTCAAGTTCAGGTTTGAACATGGAATATTTTTTGGCTGCTTTGGCCTTCTTCCAGATGTCGTTGGTCAAGGCTTCCTGTTTCGCGATTGCTGCAACAAGTTCTTCAGGCAGTTTCGTCTGCTCGTTATAATGCTTCTTTGTGAGGTAGACGTTTCTCTTCTGCACCGCGTTCAGCTTGTCATTTTCAGAATGCTTTGTGATCAGTTCGAGCAGGTTGCCTATTTCCGGGCTGGTGCTCATCTTATGCTCGATCACGCTCAGCATGGCAAGCTGTTGACTGCGCAGTTTGATGCCTTTCGGGGGCATCATCGTTTCCATGTCCCAATTAATAATCGACTCGGCCGACTGCAGTATTGCAAGGTCTCTTGCTTTTTCCATCAGTCTCTTGTAGGCTGCTGACAGGGTTTCCGCCATTCTTGATCGCCTTTGATTGTGAAGATTATTCGATAGACAGAGCTTGTATAATAGTCTTGAGTTTTGGGAATCAATAAGCGGAAACGGAAAGAAACACGGCAATTTGGTGGCGCCTTGGTGTCCAATATGACTGATATCCGTTTCGAAACTCTTAACAGCTCAATCAGAAATGAGTTGATGTGAGGTTCGAATTAGCAAATGTGTGATATTGGCATCTACTTAGGTCAAGATCGCCACATGAGTATTCTCGTGCTGATAGGAACCCTCCGTCCACGGCGATCAGTGTTCCATTTACGTAGCTTGATAAGTCACTCGCGAGAACCAAAGCCATGCGTGCAATCTCGTCTGGTTTTCCCAATCTTCCCAGTGGCGTTCTCATGTTATGTTCTATCCCTGATTTGACGATGTTCATATTAAACTTTAGAACCTCTTTCGCCATGCTCTATTTCTTAGTATGACTATAGTGTTAGATGTGCCTAATGCGACAACAATGGCAAGCCAGATACATAGCGCTTCTAACTCAGCGGTTGATGAGGTAAATGATCCTACCCTGGGAAAATTGTGCAAGCCTGCATTTAGATTTCTTGCACTCATAAATAACGTTACGGCAGTTAATGCGACGGCTCCATAGAACGTTTCCTTAGATTTGATTTTATACAGCAAGCAATAGACAACAAATGTTATTGGCATGTAATAGGCCAAGGCTCCTGCTGCGCTAAAGGGCCAACCTAAAGGGTTGAGTTCGGAGCCTGTTTGGTTAATGTTTATTGTAAATATGGTTGAGATGACATCCAAGAACCAGCATGCAAAGCCGACGCCTTGCAGAGCCATCAAAACGCTTTTCGTTTGTTTGACTCTAGTTTGGGCTGACTCTTTTTCTGTAAGACCTTTTAAGACGATGACGAAGCATATTGAAAAAGGAATGGCTAAAAAAAGGAAAAGTGTCAACCAAACCCACAGGTTCAAATAAAACATCAGCCAACCAGCAGTAACAAATAAACAAACAGCATCTGCCATCGCCAGAAAGCCGTGAGCAACGCTTTTCGCTTGATCCATATGCCATGGTCTTTGTGTTAAACTCGATTATATGGTTTTAGTTTTTTGACTTTTTATTTGAGACACACGAGCACTTTTTAACTAACTTGATCACCACTGTTGACTAAGATCGTAAATGTTTCACAAAAAACCGCTCACTTTTGTCCTTTCCCTGATAATGCTTGCTTCAGGAGTTTTCCTCACGTATGCTTATTCAGGTCCAGTCAAAGCGATAGATGTTCTCGCTCAAGATACTATTACTGTGCCAGCGAATGACTATCAATCAATTGTTTACGTCCAAAGTTCATCTGGCAATTATTATTTTCAAGTTGACACCAAAATAGGCATCATACAAGCATTTTTTAACACTGAAAATTCAAGTAAAATTACATGGAACAATGGGACCCTACTGGATATACGAAGCATTCCATCATGCATCGCTTTTAACGGTTCATCCGGCGAATTTGGTTATGGGTTAACTCAGGATAGCGCAAGTTCTGGATATCTGTTTCTTTCAAATACTGATTCTTTTAGCAAGGAAGTTAGTTATAGCATCTGGCGAGGTTGGACATATGACAACTATTTTGGTTTGTTAGCTGGAATCTCACTTATTTCACTAGCGACGATTGTGGTTTTTCTGGCCGTATTCGAGAATAAACTGAGGGATTTTAACAAGGCTCTCGAAAAGCAAGAGTAAACGTTTCTTGCCTAAGTTTTATACAATTATGATCTTCAGACGCGACGCTTAATCGAGACTGATTGGATGACTCAGTTAGACTCAAAGATGTTCATATTTGTCGCATTGGTCTCGAAGAATGACTCGAAAACTGCAAAATCAAATAGAAAACCCATGGTTTCGTTCTCAGGTGAATAGCGAAGATGCTACTAAACCGTAGTCGTTTCAAACGTAATTAGGTTAGTTTTCACTTGCAATTGATGACAGTCAGAAAAAGTTTGAACCGAGAGTTTGAAGCCTGTGCCGTCATTCCCAATTATTACTAGTAAACGCGTGCTCCAATTTTAATCATGCTTTCAGAAGTGCCCGAATCAAGCTTTTCTGACAGAAATAAGACGGAAACAGGTCCAATTTTAATGGTGCTCCGGCCGGGATTCGGACCCGGGTCTCCGGCTCGAAAGGCCGGAATACTTAACCGGGCTATACTACCGGAGCGCAAAAGCCCGGAGGCGTCACTGCAAAATGTGTCTTCGTTCGAATAAACCTTATCCTCTAAAAGCAGCTTTCAAACACTCTTCCAGCGGCGCAAGTATTGTTTCAGCCTTGTTCAGCGTTGGCGCGTAGTAGGCCGTTTTTGCCGAGTTAGTCATTATGGTTCTTATTCCAAGCGTCTCAGTCCATGATACAACCGTGCAGACGCCTGCCAAAACATGGCCGCCGCTAGCCTCTATTTTCTTCACAGAGTCCCTAGTCTTTTCTTTGACGTGTTGTGAGGTGCAGACCCAAAACTCGACTCCGGTTTTGACTTTTCTGCCTTCTGCAAGCTGAGCAATCTGCTTCATTTCATTTGTTGAGCAGTGTGGGCATCCTATGAAAACCAAGTCAGGCTTGCAGGTCGAGGCAGTAGTCAGGTCCTCGACCGTTTGTTTCAGGTCTTTAGCTTCGATGGTTATCTTCTCAATTCTCTCGTTGACTAGACGAGTCTTGTAATGGAACATGTTTGTCATGCCAGTCGTGGCCAGAGCAGCACTGAATTGCTTCAACCTAGTTTCTGGAGTATTCGTGAAGCCTTGAATTGCAGGAATCCTATCCCTCAGAATCTTGCCCAGACAAATTCCTAAGGCGCCAAACTCGGTTTCATCCCGCAACTGCCTCTCCACACTCACTAGAACGTTTGGCTTTCGGTTTTCAGGTTTGTGTATCCCGTAATCCGGTGTTTTCCCAATTATGCTCGCGGCAAGAGCACTGGGTCCGCCCTCGCGGTTCGTCCACGCGCCGAGTAGCGAATTAGCGTAAACCACGGCTGACGATTCAGCCCAAGCCAGATGCGCCCCGGTGGGCGGCTTTGCCAGATAATACGGTGTGCACGTTAAGGTCCGTGTCAACCCCATTCTTCCAAACTGTTCTAGAATCGTCATCTGTCTTTCGCTCAAGCGTTTCGGCAACCTCTTGGGCAGGTACTCTGGATCGCAGCTCTGTGGGTTCAAAGTGGTTTTAACCTTCGCTTTCGCATCAGCGTCAGCCAAAGCTTTCAGAAACTCAATTGGAGCATCGCCAAGCGTTTTGTAGGAAACGCCGGAAACATGTGCTGAAGCAATCGGGATTAGTCTTTCAGCGTTGAAGAGGTCGCCTAAATGAACAAGTATTTTCATGCAAGTCTGCTTTGCCCAGCCGCATTCGCCGTTGCAGATGCGTTCCTCCTCTTTCGTCAAGAACATGCAGGCCTAGGCCTCCCTTCGCTTCAAGATTTTGACAAGACCCTTGCAGGCGTCAACTTCAACCATGTCGCCAGTCTTGATCTGTCCAATGTCCACTTGGTCAACCATAGGAACGGAGGCGATTATTGCTCCGACCACGACGACTGGATCAGCTGTTTGGTTGACTATGGCCTTCGGTGCCAAGCCCTTCTTGGCCAAGGAATAAAGCACGTAACTGCCTACTGTTGAGCCGTGCCCATGCGGAAAACACAGAACTTTTTCCTTAATGCATACTCCGCATAAATCGTGATTCTTCTCAACTATCTTGCCGTCCGCCGGATCCACTCCGCCTAGGAAACTGATCGGCTTAGCACTGACCAGGGCCTCAGCTTCGCAATGCCCTTCAACAATGCCTCGTCCTTTCAAAGTCACCTTTTGCATTCTAAAACACTTCAATAAGATATTTTTGCAGTGGATGGAATTCTGCCCAGAATCTTGGTGGCCGCCGCGCTCACTTGTTCGCGGTTTTGCGCATCGGTGTATACGCGCATGATGTTCATGAATCCCTGCAAGGTTTCAAAAATCTTTGAAATCTCGCTCAGCTGTTGCGGAATTTTTTCTCCTTCTTGCGTTTTGTAGAACACGGGGATTTCCATGTTTTTGGTGAGAACAGAGTGCTCGTAGGGCACGGATGGAACTGTGGGCACGTCGATGATCACTGCTTCTGCTTCAACTCTCGCCTCTTTCGCAATTTCCGACTGCATCTGCTTTCTGTAGGCTTCGCGGCTGAAAATGTTTGAAACCATCGTGTCCTTTTCATAGAAGGTTCGCTCGTAAGCGCATTTGAGCATTTTCCGTCTTTCAAGGTCTCTTATGATGCCGTTTGATTTCTTACAGTTTTTCAGCATCGCATACACTGTATAATCATCCATTGAAAGATACTGTTCAGGGGTTCTGAACCGAGTGAGTCCGAGTTCTTCGTTTGCCTCCTCCATTGCCATTGCCAACATTATCTGTGCAGCTCTGCCTACACGGTGGAAGTATATGCTCTTGAAAGATTCTATCCGGGCAATTATAAGAGATTCGAGAGCAGACAAGGCGCCCAGATCCACGGCCAAGTTCTCGTCAAGTACGTCTAGCGTGTGAATCAGTCGGAAAATGTCAATGAAACCGTACTCCGCGCCTGTGTGATAAGTGTCCCGCACAATGAAGTCCTGTTTGTCCACGTCAATCGTGCTGCTGATTATTTGGTCCAAGAAGGCTTTCCCTTGCTTGTGAAGCTTGCCGACAGCCAACTTTCCAACTTCTTGGGGCCTATAACCAGCTTTACCTATTACGTCTTTGAGTTCGCTTTTCTCGATTATCCAAGACGTAATGTCCTCATGGGTCTTGTCAAGCTCTTGAATGAGCAAATGTTCGAAAACGTGCGAGAACGGCCCGTGCCCAACGTCGTGAAGCAAGCCTGCAATTCTGACCATCTCCGCTTCATCTTCACTTACCAACTGCGAAAGGTTGGGGTTTTCAACCACTCTATCCGCCAAGTACATGACGCCGACTGAGTGTTCAAAACGCGTGTGATTTGCCCCAGGATAGACGTATTCCGCTCCTGCAAGCTGCCGTAGTCTGTGTAGTCTCTGGACAGGATAGGAATCAATTACTGTCTTCTCCTCTTCGGTGATGTAGACATACCCGTGTACGGGGTCTTTTATTTCGCTCCAATAGTTTCTGGGCATAAGTAGTCTCTCCAATCCATTTTTGGATAGTTATTAATGCGTCTTCACTCTTATAATGCCTAACGCTCAACACAAAAGGGGTGGGAAAAATGAGCCGCCGAGGAATCTTCATTGTCATTGAAGGATTGGACGGTTGCGGCAAGACCACACAGGCGAAACTGCTGGTAAGAACGTTGAAAAAGAACCATGACGCGGTTTATACCGCTGAACCTAGCAGAGGCAACATCGGCAGATTCATCAGGAAATACTGCCTGCACAGCGCTAAACGCGGCTCAAGCGTAGTTGAGGCGTTGCTGTTTGCTGCGGACCGTTATGAGCATGTGGCCAATGAGGTTTTGCCGGCTTTAACCAAGGGAAAGATCGTGGTTTCAGATCGATACGTCTACTCTTCCTTAGCCTATCAAGGGGCGGCGGGACTTGATTTGGACTGGATTAGGAAACTGAATGAACATGCGATGAAGCCTGATTTGGCAATTTTCATCGACGTCAACCCCGAAACGGTTGTTCAGAGACTGAAGCCCAAAAAGTCAGTTATGGAGAACTTGGAGACTCAGCAAAAAGTCCGAGAAGTTTACGTCAAGTTCATTGAAAGAGGAGAACTTGTCAGCGTGGACGGAAACGACTCAAAACGAGTGGTCACAAAGAATATTGTTGCATTGGTCCGGAGTTTTCTGGAGAAAAGGCACTAGCTTCCCTCAGAATGTTTCAAAACCTTCTTTGGAAAAGACGCATTGATTCTGTCGACGATGAATTCTGAAAGGTCTTCCGGGGACACGTGCACCGGGCCTCTTTCATGAAACACTCGCAACTGCACTGAGTCATTATCAAAGGCGAAGCGAAGTAAATAGTAGTCAAACCTTAACGGCGCCAGTTTTGCCTCTTCAATCTTGTAGTAACGGATGGCGCAGAGAAAATCCAAGACTTGGAAAAGTCTCCTGCTCAACGCTTTCAGCACTCTGTCTTTCTCTTCAGCGTCAACGTAACTGAAATCGTTGCCTTCAGCAACTCCAAATTCGAAAACAAGTTTACATCGAGGTATTGAAGGCGGCGCCACATCTTCTAGTCTGAACGTCTCTTCATTCAGTTTGTGGAAAGTTTCCATCAGCGCTTGTTGCAATCTCTTAACTGAGATTGAAGCAGCAAAATATGCTAACCGATGTGGATTTTCTGGAAAGCTTGTGTATTGCCCAAGCATTGCCAAGGGTTCCGCCTATGCTTTCTTCGCTTTCTTCACTCTTTCGAGGTTTTCCAGTAGCCCAGACAGCGCCATATTCAATTTGTGCAGCTCTTCAGGTTTTTCCTCGTGTTCCATTTTGCCCTGTACCGCCTTGATTCTGCTCAGCAGTGTCTCTTCAAGGTTGCCGAAAGCTACTGAGGTTGTTGCCTTTGGCGGTTCTTCACCCTCTTTCACTATTATGACCTTCTTCTCGCATCTGCCACACCACAAGTCGCCATTCTTCAGCCTAAACAATGGTGAGGCGCACGCGGGACAAGCCAATTCAGTAAGAGTTGAGCCTTGGCGTAGCAGGTCAGCCATTCGCCTAATGGGTTGGTCTTCAGGTGGTTTTCGCGACAAGTTTTAAAACCCCAAAGTAAATAGGTATCCAAGCCTATATAACAAGGTTACCGCGGAATTGCGTTAGGAGGCGAAGGCATGGTCAGGAAGAAGAAGATGGAGGAGTATGAGGAACGGATCAAGCAGGCACTTGTGGTGCTTGGGGCAGTTTCTGAAGACAATACCACGCCGCGAAACATTAGGAGAGCCGCCAAGGACTCGATGGACGCTTTGCAGACAGGTGAGTACACGCCTGCAGTCAGAGCTTCAAACGCAATATCGCTGATGGATGAGATTCTGCAGGACCCAAATATGCCGCCTTACACACGCGTGAAACTGTGGAACGTAATGAGCCTACTCGAGGCCATAAAGGACTAACACGTTCTGCGTTTGACAGGTGAATTGGATGAAGGTTTCTCCATACAAAAACGTTGAGGCTAAAGACGCTGGCGAAGGGACGTCAAGATTGACAGTGCGATGGCTTATCACGAAAGACATTGGCGCCCCCAATTTTGCTATGCGCCTCTTCGAAATGAAACCCAGCGGCCACAGCCCGTTGCACACCCACGATTGGGAACATGAACTCTTCATTCTTGAAGGGACTGGAGTAGCAATTGGTGGAAACGAAGAAAAGAAGTTCAAGCCAGGCGATGCCATATTCATTCCTCCCAACGAGAAGCACCAGTTCAGAAACAACGGCAAGAAGGCCGTGAAATTTCTCTGCCTTGTGCCCTACTATGAAGAATGAGAGGCTTCGAAATGCGCGATGCCTTTAGCATTGGACTGCTCGCTAATAATATATGCTAGTTGTTACATGTAGTTTTGGGTTTCAGGGGATAAGCCCATTGAAGTATGATGTGATAATCGTCGGAGCAGGCCCAGCAGGAATATTCTCAGCCCTAGAGCTAACCGGGAAAACCGGTCTGAGCGTTCTCATGCTGGACAGAGGACAAGACATAAACCAACGCAAATGCCCATCAAGCCGCGGTTTCGAATGCGTCCACTGCGATCCATGCACGGTTCTATCAGGCTGGGGCGGAGCAGGGGCATTCAGTGACGGAAAACTCACTTTATCTACCGAAGTAGGCGGATGGCTCAATCAGTACGTTTCATCCAAAGAGCTTGAAGAGCTTGTGAACTATTCAGACAACATCTACCTCAAGTTCGGCGCAACTGAACACACCTACGGCGGGGAAGACGAAAGAATAGAAGAGATTGAACGGAAAGCGTCACTTGCCGGTTTGAAGTTTGTGCGGCAAAGAATCCGCCACATGGGCACAGAGAGATGCGCCCAAACGCTTCGCAAGATGCGGCAAGAACTGAACGGCAAGGTTGAATTCAGACCCAAATGCGATGTGAAAGGGCTCATGGTGAAAAACGGGGTCATCGAAGGCGTTGAAACCGTAGACGGCGACAGAATATTTGGGAAATACGTTATCGTTGCCCCTGGGAGAAGCGGAGCTGAGTGGCTTCAGTCAGAAGCTCAGGCTTTGGGTTTGAAGACGTTGAACAATCCTGTTGACGTGGGTGTCAGAGTTGAGGTGCTAGCCTCTGTCATGGAGGAATTGACGAGCGTCCTCTACGAGCCGAAGCTCATTTACTATTCAAAGTCCTTCGACGATCAGGTTCGCAAGTTCTGTGTTGCCACTTACGGTGAGGTCATCACCGAATCCTATGA
>Ga0315268_10000065_pt1 | contig 113618 bp, 85 predicted proteins | sample C1_top_MG_FD_204535 | JGI IMG/M metagenome (GOLD analysis project Ga0315268, IMG submission 204535) | Sediment microbial communities from Yellowstone Lake, YNP, Wyoming, USA - C1_top | ecosystem: Environmental > Aquatic > Freshwater > Lake > Sediment | place: USA: Wyoming | collected 2017-08-01
ACTCCCGCCTATCGGCAGATCCATGCCCGGTGGTACGGGCGACCGACACCCTATTGGACGCCGCGCAAGGTCGGGGCATTCGGTGGCGCCGCGCTGCTCTTCGTGATCGTGGCCATGGCCGTCTGGCGCCACGCGTCGCTCCTGCGCCTCAACCGCGAGCTGCGCGACACGATGGCGCTGCGCCGACGCACCGAGAGCGAGCTCGAGCGCACGGCGGCCGAGCTCAACACATTCTTCGAGGTGGCGCTCGATCTGTTGTGTGTCGCCACCACCGACGGTCGGTTCCTGCGCGTCAATCCCGCTTGGGAGCGTACGCTCGGCTTGTCGCGTGACGAGCTCTTGGGAGGCAAGGTCCTCGACTTCGTTCACCCCGACGACCGCGAAGGCACGCTCGCGGCACTGGCGGATCTCGCTGCGCAAAAGGACGTCATCAACTTCGTCAACCGCTACCGCTGCCGGGACGGCTCCTACCGCTGGATCGAGTGGCGTTCGGCGCCGAGCGGTGAGCTCGTGTACGCCGCGGCGCGCGACATCACCGAGCACAAGCAGGCGGCCGATATCACTCGCCTCAACCAAGACCGGCTCGAGAGCCTGATCAGGATCGCGCAGCGCCGCACCGAGAGCATGCAGGAATTGCTCGACGTATCCCTCGAGGAGGCGATTCGGCTGACGGCCAGTCGGATCGGCTACATCTACTTCTACAGCGAGGCGACGCGTCAGTTCACGCTCAACAGCTGGTCGCGCGACGTGATGACGGAGTGCACGATCAGCGAGCCGCTGAAGGTCCATGATCTCGACAAGACCGGTATTTGGGGCGAGGCGGTGCGGCAGCGTCGGCCCATCATGGTGCAGGACTTCGCGGCGTCGCACCCGCTCAAGAAGGGCTATCCCGAGGGGCACGCGCCGCTGCTGCGGTTTCTCACCGTCCCCGTCTTCGCGGACGGCGAGATCGTGGCCGTCGTGGGAGTCGCCAACAAGCTGCGCGAGTATGACGACGCCGATGTGCGTCTGCTCACGCTGCTTATGGACGACGTGTGGCGCATGGCCGAGCGCAAACGCACCGAACAGGAGCGCGAGGCGCTCATTACCCGGCTGCAAAAGGCCCTCACCGAGATCAAGACCCTGCACGGCATCCTGCCCATCTGCTCGTCGTGCAAGAAGATCCGCGACGACAAGGGCTCATGGACCCAGATAGAGGCCTACATCAGCAAACACACCGAGGCCGAGTTCAGCCACGGGTTGTGCCAGGAGTGCTTGAACAAGCTCTACCCCGACTTCGTCGAGCGTGGGGCTGCGCGGCATCGGTAGCCTAGCCGCCCTTCCTGCCCTTGCCGCGCTTGGCCTTGCTCTTCTCCGCTTTGGCCGCGGCCTTGGCTGCGGCCTGCACCGCGCGGCGCAGCACGGCCATCTGCGCCCCGACGCGCGTCTTCTCTTTGCCGCAGGCACGCGTGGCTTGCGCGAGGCTCAATCCCGAGCCGAGCGCAAAGTCGAACTTCGCGCTTGGGTCGTTGCCCGGCGCCGAGCCGACGGCCGCGAGGCCCGTGCTGCACACGCCGAGCGCCGCGAGGGCAGCGTCAGCGGCGGCGAGCTTGTCGGCCGCGTTGCTCGCCGAGCGCAGGGTGTCGAGCGCCGAGTTGGCGCGTTGCAGCGCTGTCGTGATGCGCGATTGCCAGGCGAGGCGCAAGAGCTGTGTCTTGATCTTGTCGGCGTTCTCGAGGCAGCGTCGCTTGGTCTCGCCGATGGCGAGCGTGCCGAGGCGTGTATTGACCAGCACTTGGGCATCGAAGCCGCCTTGCGTCTCGAGCGTGCCGACGGCCAGGCCACAGGCGGCGAGCGCGTCGTGGGCGCTCTGCCAAGCGGCGAGTTGCGCTTCGGGGCCGGCCTTCTTGGCCTCGTCGATCGCGGTGAGCGCCGTCTCGATGCTCGCGCCGACGAGCGCGCTCGCCCGCTGCTGCCATTCGATTTGTCGTCGTCGCTCGACGAGCGTCGTTGCGAAGTGGTCGCGGGCGGTCGCATGCTCGAGGTAGCGCGGCTCGGAGAGGTAATCGCGCCCCTCGGTGTCGAGGCTGCCCAGGCTCTCGATGAGCTCATCGAGGTTCGTCGAGTCGCCCGGCGTCGGCATGCGGTTGCGTAGCTCCGTGAGGATGATCTGGCCGCGCTCGGTCTGTTGCGTGCCCCGCTCGATGAGGCTGTCGATGGCGGCCTTGCGCCTGTCGACGCGGTCCTGCTCGATGGCCTTGTCGAGGCGCGCGCGGGCCTTACCGACGCCCTCGCTTGCGTCTTCGAAGTCGGGATGGCTGCGCGTCACGTCGGTTGCGTTGGCGAGCGCCTTCTCGGCGCGAACGAGCAGAGCGCGCGCGGCGTCGAAGCTCTTGGCCTCGATCGCGCGCTTCATGTCGCGAATGACCGCGTTGAGCTGATCGATGTTCAGCGGCTCGCCGTCGTCCGGTGACGCGCTCGCGGTTGCGGGCGCCGACGCGGGTGCGGGCGGCTCGTTGCCACCGTGCGACCCAGCGCAGCTCGCGGCGACTGCGACGAGGGCGAAAAGGAGCGTCGTGCGCATCTAGTCGCGCATCGCCGCCGCGTCGCCCCCGACACTTGAGCCCTTCTTCTTCTCGAAGCGCAACACGTTGTGCGCGAAGACCTCCATGCGCGAGACAGTGTTCGGCGGGTAGGGCCGTCCGTCGTTCTCGAGCGCGATGACCGGGTAGTTGCGCGCTCGCGCCCATGGCGTGTAGACGCCCTCGATGAGCCGGCCCGGCAAACAGCCGAACGGAGCGATGATGGCGACCCCCGAGAAGCCGTCGGTCATGCCCGCCGCCGCGACGGCCGGCGAGAGCGTGGCCTCACTTTCGAGCTCGGGCTCGACGAAGTAGCGCCGGCCGTTCTCGATGATGGCCGCGAGATCATGTGGCGCCGGCGGGATGAAGCCGCTCGGCTCGAGCGCCATGTGGATCTTGTTCTCGGTGTACTTCTTCCAATAGGCCTCGACGTGGAACCACGCCTCTTGCTTCAAGCCGCCGTCGCCGAGCGCGTTCCACAACCCGACGCGTTTCTTCTTCTCGTTCATCAAGAACTTGCGTGCGTAGTCGGTATACAAGAACCACTCGGAGGTGCCGGCGACCTTCGGGTAGATGCCGCGGTCGATGAGGAAGTCGGTGATCTCCTGCACCGAGTAATCATCGCGCCGCACGTAGATCTCGCCGACGACGAGCACCTTCTTGACGTCCGCGAGCGTGCGCGCCTTCTCGATGCCGGCGAAGCGCCGCGAGGCCCGCCCGAGCGCTCGTTCGAACTCGCGCGTGCCTTTCTCGAAGGCGTCGAGCACGTGACTCCACTCCTCGTGGAACAGCTCGAGCCCGGCCACCGGATCCTTGGCGAGTAGGCGAATGCCGCTGCGGATGTCGGTGAAGTAGTCGGACAGCACGATGGAGCGCCAGACATCCTTGTTGATGTCCTCGCCGAGCTCGCGGTACGAGTTCTCGCTCGCCGCGATGAGCTGCACCACGTTCTCCCAGCCGAACTCTTCGAACACCTGGTCGTAGTAGACGTAGTACTGGCCGGTGCGGCAGGGGCCGAGCGTCGAGGGGACGAACAAGAGGTTGATCTCGCCCTCTTTGGGCGGGTGCTCCTTGAAATACTTGAGGGCCGAGCCGAGCACGAGTAAGGCCGGGATGCACTCCTTGCCCGAGGCGACGGCGCGCGCGAGCTGCGTGCTCTTCTCGTCGGGCACGGGCAGGCACACCGACTTGATGCCCTTCTTGCGCGAGGCGCACGCGATCGCCTGCACGCCGAGATCACTCATGGATGGCCAGATGAGCGTGACGCGCGGGTCGCGGATGTCGATGCGCTCGCCGGTCTTGCTATCGACCACGTCGCAGTACGCTTCTTTGAGGGCCACGCTGTAGCGTCGCGGCGCCGGTTCTTCGTCACGCGGCGTGACGTGCTTGCGGTAGCTCTCGACGATGTCGAGGAACGCCTCGATGCGCGTGTCGAGCCCCGCGTCGGCGGTGTGCGAGTCGATCTCGAGCACGAGGTAGGGCTTGTGGCCCATCATGCGGCGCACGTAGTGCAGCATGAACGAGTCGGGCGCGCAGGAGAAGTTCGACACCCAGGTGAGGAACAGGTTCGGCAGCCGCCGCACCATGCGCACGGCCTTCATGTTCTGCTGGCCGTAGTACCAGTACATGTTGGGCGGGATCTTGTCCTCGGCGTCGTAGATCATGTCGAACGGAACGACGGTGACGCCGCGCGAGGTGAACTTGCGCGGGATGCCCATGTTGGCGTCGCTCGTAAAGGCGTTGTACGGCCGGCCGAGCACCGCCACGTAGATGCGCTCAGGATTGGCCTTGATCTCGGCGAGCAGCGCGAGACCGCGCTCGCGGTAAGCGGCGAGGAAGCGCTCGAACGCCTCGACGCTGCGGTCGTAGGCGCGAGCGCCCTCGTGGCGCGTGAAGCCGAGCTGGGTCGCCACGTCTTCGAAGGCCGTGCGGCTCGCGGCATGGCCGCCCTTGAGGGAGACGACGGGGCGCAGCACGCGGCTGTCGTCGAGCGCGAACGCTTGGCGCGCGAAGTAGGGCAGCCCTTGTGTCAAAGGGCAGGTGCAGGCGTGCACGCGGCCTTCTTCCATCGAGGGCATGTCGCGAAAGTGCGGCAAGAAGAGGTAGTCGACTTTCTTGTCGAGCACGTCTTGCACGGCGCCGTGCGCGATCTCGGTCGGGAAGCAATAGCTGCTCTCTTGCTTGGCCACGCCTACGGGCGAGACCTTGTCCGAGAGGACCGTGCGCACGCCGAGCTCGTGGAAGAACGTGGCGTACAGCGGCCAGAGCGAGTGCACCGAAAAAGCGCGCGGCACGCCGACGACGTCGCCCGTGCGCTCGACGAACGTGTCGGCTTTGGGCACGAACTCTTCGAACACCATGCGCGAGCGCGCCGCCGCATAGTCGACGGTGCCGTGCGCGGCGCGGCGCTGCTTGCGCGCGTTGGTATAGAGCGAGCAGCGACCGCCGAACGGGTACTTGTGGCCCGCCACCTCGAGGTTCTTGACCAGACAGAAGTTGTCGCACGCCTTGCAGGTGAAGCGATTCCTGACCGTGATCTCCTTGGCGAGCATCGCGTCGAGGTCGAACTGCCCCGGCTGCAACAGGCCCTCGTCGGCCTTTTGCTTGGCCAAGCGCGCCACACCAAAGCAGCCCATCAACTCGGGATCGGGCGGCACGAGGATCTGCTTGCCGGTCATGGCGGCGAAGGCGAGCGGCACGGCGCTGTTCTTGGCCACGCCGCCTTGCAGCGCGATGTGCTCGCCGACAGCGCGGTTCTGCACGACGCGGTTTAAGTAGTTGGCGACGATCGAGAACACGAGGCCGGCCACGATGTCGGCATGCGCGGCGCCTTGCTGGATGGCCTTGCGGATGTCGGAGTTGATAAAGGCCGAGCAGTGCTCGCCGAACTTGAGCGGCGAGCGCGAGGTCAAGGCGAGCGGTCCGATGTCGGCGGCGCTCTCGATCGAGAGGTCGCCCTGCGCCGACTCCTCCAAGAACGAGCCGGTGCCCGCCGAGCAGGCCTCGTTCATCGCGTAGTCGAGCGGCACCGAGTTGTTGATCGAGACGTACTTGGCGTCTTGACCGCCGATCTCGAAGAGCGTGTCGATCTTGGGCTCGAAGTAGGTCGTGCCGACCGTGTGGGCGATGATCTCGTTGTAGACGCCCCCCGTCTCGGCAAAGACGCCGAGCAGCTCGCGCGACGAGCCGGTCGTGGCGACGAGCGTGATGCGGGGCCGCGCGCCTCCGAGCTGCGTTTGCAGTGCGCGGATGCAGGCCTTGAGCGCCGCCACCGGATCGCCGTGCGTGCGTCCGTAGTGCGAGGCGACGACCGAGAGGGTGTCACGGCGCACGAGCGCCACCTTGGTGGTGGTCGAGCCGCCGTCGATGCCGAGGATGTACTCGGCCTCCGGCGCAAACGCGCCGCGCACCGAGGGCGCGTAGTGGACGTTCTTGGCGTAGCTCGCGAGCGCGCCATAGGCGTCGTAGGTGAGCGATGAGCCCGAGGCGACGAGCTGGGCGAGCTCGGGCAGCGCGCGGCCTTTGTCGGCCGCCAGGTGCGCCGCGCCAAAAGCCTCGAAGCACGCGGCCGTCTTCGGCACCACGAAGTCGATGCGTGGCCACGTCTCGCGCAGGTACTCGACGAGGAAGCGGTTCTGGGTCACCCCGCCGACGAGCACGACCTGGCCGTCGGCGATGCGGGCCTTCTGCAAAAAGTCCGAGACCTTGTCGGCCATGACCTTCGAGAGTGAGAGCGCGATGTCGCCGGTGGTCGCTTCGCCCTTGTTGAGTCGATGCGTGCAGTCGGACTTCATGAACACCGAGCAGCGCGCCGAGAGCTTGTGCGCCTTGGCGCCGCACGCCGCAGTTTCGAGATCTTTGACCTCGAGGTTCATGCGCCCGAGCTGCTGGCGGAAGAACTCGCCCGTGCCCGAGGCGCACTTGTTGCCGGCGAAGGTGCTGACGATGCGGCCACGGGCGTCGAGGCCATAGACCACGAGATCTTCGCCGCCGAGCGAGACCACGGCCCGCGGGCGCAGGTCGAGCGCGGCCAAGGCGCTCTCGACCGCGACGGGGGCGATGACCTCGGGCAGGTTCACGCGGCGCCGGCCCGCAGTGCCGGTGCACAGCGCCGGCAGGTCGCGCGGCAACTCTCCGAGCTTGGCGAACAGAGCGCTGATGGTGCCCTTGATGTCGCCGTCGTGCGCGAGCACGCCCGAGCGTTCGCTGTCGGCGGCGACGTAGCACAGCTTGATCGTGGTTGAGCCCACGTCGATGCCCAGGCCTGGCCGCGCGATTGGCGTCATCTGAACTCCTCCACTCGTAAGGGGCGCGCGACCGTACTTGAGCGGCAGAGGGATGACAACCCCTTCGGTGCGTGATTCTTGCCGATCGAGACTACTGCGCGAAACTCCACGTCGCGTTGCTTAGCCCCATCTCGGGACAACTGAACGTACCCGCGAGCAAGGCTTCGGTGGTGAACGGGATGAGGCCGTCCGGGATGGCGACGGAGGGGCAGACGCCGACGGCGAAGTTGATGACCGAAGCGGCCGCCACCGGCAGCGTGTAGCGATTCGGGTCGACGCCGCAGGTGAAGATGAGCGTCGTGCCGGGGTCGGCGGCAAAGCCAAATTGGTACGTGTTGGCGAAGGCGACGTTGCTCGCCGTATAGACGACGAGCGTCGGGCCGGGACCCCCGAGCACCGTGGCCTGGACCGGTACCGTCGTATGGATAGGGTCGCAGTCGCTTAGGGTGATGTCCGCAGTGACGGTCCCCGAGGGCATATAGCGGTGCACATCGCCCAAGTCTTCGGCGAGCGTCCAAGTGACGGTGGCCGTGCCGCTGCTCACGAGGCCGCCGCCGGGCATGTTGATGCTGAACGTCAGATTGCCGGCCACCGGCACGGGTTCGGTCGTAAAGCTCCAGGTGAAGTCCGCTTCCATGGCCCGTCCATCGAGGTCCATCACGCCCGTCGTGACGGTCCCGGTGTACGTCGTCGAATAGGCGAGCGGGGCGCTAGGCGTGAAGGTCGCCGTCGAGCCGCTGTACGAGACCGCTCCGCCAACCGCCCCGCCCCCGCCCGCGAGGCTCATCGTGCTGCCGTTGACGGTCGCGGCATCGACGACCTTCGTAAAGGTCGCCGTCACCGCCGTGTTGATCGAGACCTTGGTCTCGCCGGCGTAGGGGTTGGTGCTCGTGACGCGCGGCGGTCCGAAGGTGGTCCCGCAGGCCTGGGGGCAACTTTCCGCCGAACCATAGTCATTGTAGGCCGAGATGGTGTAACAGTACGTCGTCGATTTGGCCAAACCGGTATCCGACACCGCGTTCGCGGTAGTCGACACGCCGTTGGAATTGCCACCGAAGAGGACGTAGGTCGTCACGACTTTCTTGCCGACCGACCCTATCCAAGACAGATTGATCTCGCTCTCCGAGATGCCGGTCGCGGCAAAGCTCACGGGGCAGGTGGGCTTGCACGAGACGACCGCGGAGCGTGCGTCCTGCATGAGCTTCTCGCTTACGCCCTTCAACGTCTCCTCGGTCCAGGCATTGGCCTGCTTCGTGGCGATGGAGAGCACGGCCGTCACCGGATTGAGCCCGGCGGCGGTCTCGTCCATGATGTTCACGTAGCGCACGGCGCTGATTTGTTTGAGCTCGGCGCGCGTCGCCTGCAACCCTGCGACCGTGTTGGCCGAATAGCCGGGATCGCTTTGCGTGATGGGATTCGTCGGGTCCGCGGCGCACTTCTCGAGGGCGTCGAGCTCGGAGAGCCAGCCGTTGATCTGCTGTGAAAGCTGCATGGCCGTCGAGATGTCCGAGAGCGCCGAAGCCACGGCGTAGGCAGCGCCGACGCCTTCGGCCGCCTTGCCCATCTCCTTGTAGGATTCGAGCAGGGAGCCGATGGCCACATCGGTGCCCTTACTGCCGCTCTCCGACCAATTGACTTGGTAGCCGTTGCCTGCCTCTTGCGCCCGGGCCACGGTCATGCGCTGCGCGGCATCTTGGCCCAACGACGCCATCAGGGCCTTGCTCGACGCCGCGCCCGCCAGACTCGAGCTCGGCACGAAGTAGCTCAGGTCGACTCGGGTCTCCTGCGGCTGCGTGCTGTCGTCGACGCCCGTCGCGGCAAAATGGCTGTCATAGACTGGATTGACGACCGACGCGGCGTTGGCGAGTTCGGCCGCGCTCGGCGCGTACTGCTGCGCCGTCGCCGTCATGGTGACCGTGCGCGTCGCGCCGTTCGGGTAGGTATGCACGAGCGTACAGGCCGTATCGCTCGCGCAGCTCGAGGAGACTTTGGCGGCGGCGAAGAATTGCGCCATGTCGAGGGGCAGGCCGAGGGCGACGAGGGCCGCGGACAACGGCTCGTCGACGGGGAAGGTGTCGGTCGGGCTCGTGCCTTTTGTGCCGCTGCCGCACGCCGAGAGCAGCACGGCTGCTGAAAACAGCGCGCCGTAGTAGAGCTTCGTCTCATTGAGCTTCATCGTTCAACTCCGTATCGGGGCTATCGTCGTCAACCTGCTCAGTTGCACGCCTCCGGTCAAGGCGTCGTTTCGACGCGCTCTCGATTGGTCAGGCGATTGGCGCCTGCGGCGCTCGATAGAGCCTCGAGGCTGTTGCCGTGCTGCCGCGCGACGACGGTGCGTTTTGGGCGCAGGCGACCGGCAGCACCAAGCTTTCGGCCGTGTGGGACATGGTCGCGGAATCCGAGGCACTCAAAGGTCATGGCACTGCCCCCAGACTTCAAAGATCTCTTGGCGGCGTTCGACGCGCAGGCAGTTGAGTATCTAGTCGTCGGTGGCTACGCCGTCGGCTTCCACGCGCGACCCCGCTTCACCAAAGACCTCGATCTGTGGGTCGGCGACGCGCCCGATAATCTCGTGCGCGTGCGTCGGGCGCTCGAGGCCTTCGGGGCGCCCGCCGCGATGCTCGCGCACCTCGAGACGGCGAGCGTCGAGGATGTGCTGTGGATGGGGGCGCCGCCGGTGTGCATCGATCTCGTCGCCATCAAGCGTGCGAGCGGCCGGCCGCAGGACTTGCTCGATCTCGAGGCCCTCGCGCAGGTTTGAGGCAATGAAATCATTGCCTGATACTGAATCGTCGCCGCCGAGCGGCGGCAAAGCGGTAGGCCCATCGCCGCGCTCGTTGCGCAGATCGCCGCCATCGCCTGCTCGCGCGCCTTGACTGCGTTGCCGTGCAGATCGTACGCTCGATGGCATGCTTCGACCCCGTCGCGCCGCGTGAGCTCGGGCCGCCCCGCTATCCGGCTGACCCTCGCGGCGCTGGGGCTCGTCGGGGCCTTCGGAGCGTCGCGCTGCGTGAGCAGATCGGGTTTCGCGTGCCTCGGCGCGTCGTGCGGCGAGTGTGGCGGCGGCAAGACGTGGCAGGACGGCATATGCGTCTGTCCGGCCGGCGTTGCCGACGATCACCGGCGGGCCGACTGCGGGGCAGACGCTCAGTGCCTCGAGCGGGGATTGGACCGGGACGCCGACCCCCACCTACGCCTATCAATGGCAACGCTGCAGCATCACCGGCCCCGGCTGCATCGACCTCGCGGGGCAGACGGCCGCGAGTTACCTCGCGGTCGCAGCCGATGTCGGCTGCCCGCTGCTCGTCGTCGTCACGGCGACGAACGCGCTCGGTAGCGCTTTTGCCGCGAGCTTGCGCACCGCGATGATCGCCGCACCGCCGGCGCCCGGCACGTTCGCCGCCAAGATCGACTACCCGAGCGGCACCTCGCCGTTCGCCGTGGCGGTCGCGGACGTCAACCTCGACGGCAAGCCCGATCTCGTGCTCGCCAACTACAACGCCGATACGCTCAGCGTTCTGCTCGGCAATGGCGACGGCACCTTTGGCGCAAAGATCGATTACGCGACGAGCGTCGGCCCAGAGGCGGTGGTGGTCGGGGATTTCAATGGCGACGGCAAGCCCGACCTGGCGGCGCCCTGCTACGGCGCGGCCGGCGTGAGCGTTCTGCTCGGCAATGGCGATGGCACCTTTGCCCTCAGGGCTGACTATCCAACCGCGCTCAAGCCGCAGGCGCTGGCCGTCGGTGACTTGAATGCCGACACCAAACTCGATCTCGTGGCCGCGAGCTATGGCGGCAACAGCGTGAGTGTCTTGCTCGGCAACGGTGATGGCACCTTTGCGGCCCGGGCCGACTACGCCACCGGCTCGCGCCCCGAAGGGGTGGCGGTCGGCGATTTCAACGGTGACGGCAAGGCCGATCTGGCGGCGGCGAACGCCGTCTCGGGCTCGGTCAGTGTCCTGCTCGGCGTTGGTGACGGCACCTTTGCCGCCAAGACCGACTATCCGACAGGCAGTTTGCCTGGTGGGGTCGCCGTCGGCGACTTCAACGGCGGCGGCGCTCCCGATCTGGCGGTCCTGAATAGCACGTCGGACACCGTGAGCGTGCTGCTCGGCGTTGGTGACGGCACCTTCGCCGCCAAGGTCGATTACGCCTCGGGCGCGAGCCCGAAGTCCGTGGCGGTCGCGGATCTCAATCTCGACGGCAAGCTTGATCTCGCCGTGGCCAACTTCGGCGCCAACAGTGTGAGCGTTTTGTTCGGCAACGGTGACGGCACTTTTGCCGCAAAGATCGATTATGGGACCGGGGGCAGCCCGATCGCCGTGGCCGCGACAGATCTCAACGCCGACGGCCGGCCCGACTTGGTCGTGGCCAACGACGGGGGGAACAGCGTCAGCGTGCTGATCGGCAATTGAAGGCTGTCGGGTCGAGCGGTCCGGGCGGAGAGCTCGTCCTCGTTGGTGACCGTCGCGGATGACGAACGGTTAGGAACTTCCACTCATTCGCACTACGACGGTGCGTGTGCTAGTCTCCCCTGTGTATTCGGGGTCGATTGCCGCGTTGCCGACGCTGTAGGTTCGCGCGGCGTCGAGGAGGTTCACGTGCGTCACTTTTCTCTCGCTGCTTGTGCCGCGCTCGCGTTGCTGAGCGCTTGTAGCTCGTCGCACAAGGCGTCGAGTGGTTGCCGCCTCACCTCTGACTGCGCCAGTGGAGCGGTGTGCATCGATTCGGTCTGTGCTGTCTTGTGCAGCGCGGCGGGGGATTGCTCGACAGGGTTCGCATGCTCGGCCGCCGGGCTGTGCGTTGCGTCGAGCAGCGACCTGTTGCCGCGGCTCTCCGAGCTGCGCGGCGACGACCCGGCCGACAGCACACGTATTGCCGGTGGGTTGGTGCTCGTCGGTGAGAACCTGGCGCAGGCGTCGCTCGAGCTGCGTGGCGCTGGCGCGCCGATGCCATTGACCGTCGCTTCGAGCTCCGCGACCCAGATGACGGCGTCCCTGCCGATCGACATCGTCTCCGGTGACTACGTGCTCGTGGTGACCAACGCCGCTGGCTCGATCCAGCAGGCCGTGACCCTCACCTTGCCGGAGCTCACCGGCACCGACCTGCTCGCCCGGCTCAACGGCGCGACGGTCGTCGGGACGCTCTCGGTGCTGCGCCTGCCCATCGGCACGACGTCCTCGAGCGTGTCGGCCGGCAACCACACCCATAGCAACTACGCCTTGGCCGGCGAGGCGATCGATATCACGCGACTGCCGGTCGGGCTCGCGGCCAGCGATGTCGCGGCGGGCAACCACACGCATCCGCCCGTGCTCAACAACGGCGCGGCGCCGCTTACGTCATGCCAGGCCATCGTCGATGCGGGGGGGAATGAGGGCGACGGCGTCTATCGCATCGACCCGAACGGCGGGGATCCTGCCGATGCTTTTGCCGTGCACTGCGAGATGACGACGCTGACCGGAGGCTGGACCTTGGTCATGAACGTCGAGCCGGCCGACGGCAACAGCGTCTCGTTCACCAACACGGTCTTTTGGCAAGACAACGCCGAGTGGGGCCAGTTCGAGAACCACTTCACCAAGGACTACAAGAGCCCGGCGGCCTGGCTGATGTCCGGCACCAGCATCATGGTGCAGGTGGCGAATCCCGGGCCCGAAGGCAGGGTCATCGGCTGGAAGGCGTGGAGCATGGCCGCCAAGTCGTTCGACGTCTTCTTCGATGCTGCCGACAATACCGTGCAGACTTCGGTCGTCCTCGGCGCCGACGTGGCAGCCGTTTATGCGTACGAGCCGCTCATCAAGAACGGCACGCACCTGCGCTCGAACCTCAACATCAACGTCAACGCCGATCGCGTGCGGCTCGGGGTCGATGCCTACGCGCTGCAAGGCGATGACAACGAGCCAGGGCTCGGCACGCGCATGAACTCGACCTCCAACCCTTGCGGCGCCGCCACGGCGGGCGGGTGCTATCGCTATCGCGACGTCGAGCTGTGGGTGAACTCGGCGACCAACTTGTGGAACGCGCTCCCTGGCCCAGGCTCGTTCAAGTGGATTGGCACCGATGGTGGCTGCGGCGGTAGCTGCGGAACCGCCGACACTGTCGCCGGTCCCGGATATAGCCCGTATTGGACCTATCGCATCTACGTGCGCTGACGTGAGGGGTGGTGGTCGCCGCCACGCGGCCCACACCCCTCGCGGTCGAGAGCGTCGATAGCCGGAGTGCATGGCCGACAACGCGTTCGGCGTTATGGCGCCTTGTTGCCTAAAAGGCTGCCTTTATGGCGTCATCATGGCATGGATCTCGAGCGTCACTTTGACCAGCCCGATCGCTCGTTCTTCCGGCCCCCGCGGCGTCGGTAAGAGCTACCTGCTGCGGCGCAAGCTCGCCGACCCGGTGGTCTTTGACCTGCTCGACACCCGTTTGCAGCTCGAGTTGACGCGCGCCCCGCATGAGCTCGAGGCCCGCATAGGCGCGTTGCGTGCTGGGCCTTGGGTGTGGCTCGACGAGGTGCAGAAGGTGCCGGCGCTCGCCAGGGGGCACGTGCTTCGACGGCGACCAACTCGGGGAGTCGGTGAACGCCCGTACCGCTTCCAGCTTGTCCGATGTCAGAAAACTATGTATATTTACTGACAGATGAAGAGCAACAGCCAAATTCGCCGCCGTATCAACGAGGTCCCGGAGGGGGAACCGTTCTCATCGGCAATTCTATTTGGGCTCAGCACCCGAGCGGCTGTGGACCAAGCTCTCTCGCGCTTGGCTAGGACAGGCGAGCTCGAGCGCGTTGCCCGTGGCGTGTTCGTCCGGCCCAAGACCAATCGCTATGTGGGCACGGTGCCGCCAAGCCCGATGAGCGTGGCTGAGGCCGTGGCCAAGTCCACGGGGGCCAGGATCGGCGTGCACGGTGCCGAGGCCTTACGCCGCCTCGGGCTGTCCACTCAGGTTCCCACCCAGATCGTCTTCTACACGAGTGGGCCGTCACGGCGCGTGATGCTCAGACACATGCCCGTGATCCTCAGGCACGTAGCGCTGCGCAAGCTGGCTCTCGCCGGTCGGCCGGCAGGCCTCGCGCTCGCGGCGCTCTGGTATCTCGGCAAGGACGGTGTCACAGCGGATGTGATTGCCAAAATCGCCGAGCGGCTCCCGCCGAGCGAGCTCTCGGCTCTGCGCGCCGCCAAGCCCTCAATGCCCGCGTGGATGGCCGACGCCGTGTATCGGCAGGAGCAGAGCGAGCGCCATGTCTGAGCGTTTCCTCGAGCTCGACCGCAAGAACCAAGGCGAGATCATCCAAGCGCTCGCACCGAAGCTCGGGCGGTCGCCGGCGCTCATTGAGAAAGACATCTGGGTCTGCTGGGCGCTCGACGCCCTCTTCACCATGCCGGGTCGGTTACGTATGGCGTTCAAGGGGGGCACCTCGCTGTCCAAGGTGTACGGTGCCATCCACCGCTTCTCCGAAGATGTGGATGTCACGCTCGACTACCGGGCGCTCGCGCCGGGCAATGACCCCTTCGACCCCAACGCGTCGAAGACCAAGATCAAGAAGCTCGCCGCTGAGCTCAAAGAGCGCGTCAGGCAGCATGCCTTCGATGTGGTCGTGCCGTATTTCGAGCGTCGGGTTCATGCCGGCCTCCAGCGGGACGGCATGAGCGTTCGCTGCGACGAAGTCGGCGAGAAGATTTGGATTGGCTACGAGAGCGTGGTCGAGGAGCGCCGTGCGTACCTGGCCGACAGCGTCCTCATCGAGCTCGGCGGGCGCAATATCACCGAGCCGAGCGAGCCACACCGCCTCGTGCCCTTTGCCGCGGCCGTGCTCCAGAATCTCGAATGGCCATCAGCAATGGTCGATGTGCTCTCGCCATGCTCGCCGAGCACGCGATCGGTGAGAAGGCGCTCAGTGACCACGCTCTGCTCGAGAACGTCGTCAAGCACAAAGAGGTGTTCTTCTACGCGGCGCACGCACGGTACAGAGACTGCCTGCACGGCAAGCTGCGTCTCGTGCCGGGCGAGCCGATGGCCGCAGAGCTGCGCAAGGACTTCGAGGCCATGCGCGAGGCCGGCATGTTCGACCAAGAGCCGCCATCGTTCGATGCCATCTTCACGCGGCTGCGCGACCTCGCACAGCGCATCAACCAATCGCGTGGAGTCGCCGTCTGAGGCTCGCACATGGCCCGCCTGACCGCGCGTACGCCGACGGGGCTGCGCGAGGTGCAAGAGCGCGTCTTTGGCCCACGCGTCGAATTCGCGCGCCCAAGCCGGGGTGTCTGGTTTGAAGGCGTACCGCATGTTGCGGGTCAGAAAGTCGCTGCCGAAGATGAGCACGCCCGCGTCGCGCAGCGGGGCGAGCACCCGACCAAGACCCACCAGCTCATCGGGCACGAGGCCAGGGATCGACATCTGGAGCACGGGCACATCGGCCTCGGCATGGCCTGCGCCCAGGCGGCGAGCTCGGCCATCCAAAGGGCATCGTCGAGCAGCACCGGCGCACCGTGCGCCGCGAAGACCACCGGCATTCGTGCGCTCGGCGGGCTTGGGGTGATCTGGGCTTGCGTGCTCATGGCCGCTCGTGCCGTCCGCTGCGGAGTGGTGCTCGACCGCGGCCTCGGCTAGTCCTAGCGCAAAGCCGCGAGGACGTCGGCGGCGTCGAAGACTAGGAACGGGTGCTTGCCGCGCTTGGCTCTCGGTTCGCACTTCGGTACGAAGACAGCGTGCACGACCTGCAGGCCCTTGGCGTGCGACAGCGCCGGTGCGCCCTTACGCGTCAGCTCGGCGTAGATCGCGCGCAGGCCTTCCTCGCCGACTGGCTCAGGGCTCCATTTCGCCTCCCCGAGAAGCAGGCGCGAGTTATCGACCGATGCCGAGACAACGTCCCACTCCGGACCGTTGCCTCTCCAGAACCGCGTGGCGGGACCCCAGGGCTCCTGCCCCCGAGCGACGTCGAGCCGCGCCACTGCGCGCCGGCAAAGCTCCTCCCACGTCTGCGAAAACACGGCGGTGGATGCACGGCTCCAGATCTCACCGCGTGTCTTCTTGCTCGCGACCGCCAGAATGCCGCGATGAGCCGCGACCACTCGAAACCAGAAGTGAAAGAACGGATCGGCGATGCGGTAGAGGGCCCGCTTCCCCGATTTCTCTGGCTCGCCAAAGGGCTGGTCCCGATGCACGAGGCCCATCTCCACCAGGCGGCCGAGAGGCCGGGTCAGTGACGTCGCCGGCTGTCCGATACGCCCCGCAATCTCCGACAGGCGATGCGCACCGAGGCCGATTGCGTCGAGGATCGGACGCAAGGCTTGGGCCGGGGGTTGTTCCTCGAGCAGGAGCCGGTCGGGCTCGCCGTGCAACGCGCTGCTCGGGTCGAGCACTAGGGCATCGACCGACTCCAAGAGCGCCGCGCCGTAGCTCGAGGCAAGCTCCCAGTACCTCGGGATGCCGCCCCACACGGCGTATGCGCGAACGGCGTCCACCGGGTTGGCAAGCTTGAGCCCCTGGCCGATGTAGCCTGCTGGCAATGGTTCGAGCGCGAAGGCCGCCTGTGCCCTTCCATACAGAGGCGCCGCCGCATCGAGCACAAGGCCCTGCATCATGCGCTGACTCGACCCCGCGACAATGACGAGCAAACCCGCCGCTCGCGCTTCGTGGTCGAGCCAATTTTGCAGAACACTTGGCAAGCTCGGCGCAGACGCTACGAGATAGGGCAGCTCGTCGAGAATCACCGGGCAGTCCAGTCCGCCGGTTGCGGCCGCCCGCGAGACGGCGCGCAGCAGGGCCCGCCAATCCGGGTAGGTAACGTCGGCGAAGCCAGGGACGCGCTCGGCGACTGCCTCGGCAAAGTACCTTCGTTGCACAGCCTCGGCAGACTGGTCCGCGACGGTATACAGAGCGTGCTGCTTGCGACTCCACTCGACCAGCAGCCGGGTCTTGCCGACGCGACGCCGACCCCACAGCACCGCCAAGCCAGGGCGGCTCAACTCGTCGAGCCGCGCGAACTCTTCCTTTCGGTCCAGGAACTCCATCCAAGCATTATGCTATACATCATAATGCGTATCAACATAATCTCTGCCAGTCACAAGCAAAACGACCGGCCCTCGGCCGTTCCGGTTAACGCAAGGACCGGCCTCGCCATCGCAATCCCGGCGCGGCGACGAAAGTGCGTTGCTCGGCCAGCCGAACTCGCACGGCGCGCGCGTCTTTGACGACCGTGCTCCGCGCAGTCGTCGCTCCCAGTGTTGCACGCCTTGGGCGCGGCCGCAGACTGCGGAACGACAAGCGGGTGCGCTTAAGTGCGAGCTTTCGTGACATCACCACAGATCGATGGAAAGCAGATCGTCGGCCATTTCTCCGGGCTCGTCGCCGGGGCAGTGCGGCTTCGCCTGACCGTCGTTGTTCCTTCCCCCCCCCCAGCATTTGACCGCCCCCGAGTCGAGCAGGGCGCAGGCGTGGCTGACGCCCACGGCTATTCTCTGTGCCCGTGCGTTGTCCCCGAGCGCTACGTAGGGCAGGGCGTCGCCCATCTCGCTCGGACCGTCGTTGCGGCTCTGTGTGTCCCCGAGTCCGAGCGCGCCACTGCCGTCGTAGCCGAAGCAATTGACGGTGCCGTCGTCCAGTAGGGCGCATAAATGCCCGTAGTCGCCGGCGACCAATGCACGGCGTGCCGCCCGGTGCCGAGATTCAACGCCGGATAGGGCGAGGTGCTCAGGTCAACCGGCCGTCTCCGGCCAGGGCGCACGTGTGTCGGTCGTCCACCGACACGGCTGGCGCGATGCGGCAATCGGCTGGACAAGCCGGTGAGAGGGTGGTGTCACACGGCTCGAGCTCCGGACACACGTGTCCATCTCTGCTGAGCGACAATTACATCTCCGCATATAGCGCTGGAGCCGGGGCCGCTGCACGGGTTGTTACACGAGCCACAGGCCTCGACAAAGCCGTCGTCGCAGGCTTCATTGTCCTGCACGATCGCGTCGCCACAACGGCCGGTGATGGTGCTACAATCAGCGGCTGGTCGGTCCTTCACTTGGGTTTGACGACAGACGTGAGCAGCAAGCCCGCGGACTTCTGTTGCGCGGATGACGACGCGAGCAAACTGGCGGCCGCGAGCTCCGGCCTGCACTCGATAGCCCACTTGGTCCAAAGAGCGTCGGAGACAGCAGCAATTTCGTCGGGCGTTCTTCCAGCCACGAGGCCTGCGACCGACATCCAAACGTCGTAGCGCGTGCCGTTCTTGGTCCACCGAGCGCGCTCGAAGGCGACCGTCTCTTCTGGCGTCTTTCCGGCCAGGAAGCCGGCAGGCGCCATCTCCGGTCTGTAGCCGTGACCCCATTTCTTCCAGGGTGCCTTGTCGAAGGTCGCCAGAGGTGCTCCTTCGCTTCCTCGAGAGTGGTGGGTTTCCCTTTCGCGTCGAGGGCGCGATCGGCGGCGGCGACGGCGAGGGTTCGCACTCCGTGCTCGAGGATGTGCTCTTCTATGAGATCGGTCGCCGGCGGCTGGACCGCACGATCGCCCTCGAGGTCATGGATCGACTCGGAGCCGTGGGCGACGCTCTCCTCCTACGACACGGCGCGCGGACGCGTCGCACCGAAGCGGGATCGCAAGCTCATCTGGATCGATCCGGCGCTCGCCTTCGTGCCCTACTGGCTTCGCCAGGCGCCGCGGCCACAGAGGCCAGCGCTCATCGAGCTCGCCGTTGGCTCCGAGCTGTTGCGGCGCCACGAGGGTAGGCTCTTCGAAGGGCTCGCGGCGCCGCGCACTATGTTCACCTGAGCGGTCCCGGCCCATCGATTTCTCGCGGCTACGCTGACCGCAGGCTAACGGAACCGACCGCGGGTTGACAGAAAAGATCGCCGCGATCTTTTTGTATGTCGCATGCCTACACTGGTCTTCGGGTCGCCAACGATCCCTCCAGCCCCCAAACCACCGAGAAGTACTAGGTAATACCACCACCTACATCGACCGCGCAGCGATCCGGCCAACGTCATTTCAGCTACTTACCGGCGCCACGGTACGGCCCCAAGTGCGATCTTGTCCCACCCCCGCGGTCGCTATCTGCGCATGTCGGACAATGTGCAGAAATTCTGGACATCATCCCACAAAGTGCGCGAAAACATTGCGCTTTTATTTGCTTTTTCGCTTGAGCGTGGGGTGGGTGCCCGCCTACAATCGCATCCATTGGACGCCACTGCTCGACATTGTGTCACGCAGTATGCGGTTCGGTGCTGAAGTAGTCGGAGGCAGGTAGAATGAAGCTCGCGCAACTCGATAAGATGAACCTGATGATCGCCCTCGCCGCTCTCGCCTTCTCCGCGTGCGGTCAAGCCGCCGACGACTCGAGCTCGGTCACCGCTGGCCCCCCGACCTGGGAGCAGTTCCTCGCCACCGCCTATCAAGAGGCCGACACCGGCGTGTACATCGTCGACGGTGACACCCCGGTCACCAACGAGAAGCAGCTGCGCGAGTTCTACGACGAGCTGCTCGTCGACTACTACAAGGCTGGCGATCCGCTCATCGTCAATCGCATCGGCAGCGGCGACGACAAGTGGGCCGCCGACGACAAGCTCAACCTCACCTACTGCGTGAGCACGAAGTTCGGCGCGAACTACAACAAGGTCGTCCAGGCCATGGCCGACGCAACGCAGGCCTGGGAAAATGCCGCCAACCTCAAGTTCGTTTATCACAACGAGTTGGACGCGGCGTGCACGGCCAAGACCACCGACGTGCTCTTCGACGTGAACCCCGTCAACGCCAACGGCAGCTACCTCGCGCGCTCGTTCTTCCCGAGCTCGCCGCGCGCCACGAGCAACGTGCTCATCGACTCGAGCTCCTTTAGCCTCCAGGCGCCGCTCACCCTCGCCGGTATCCTGCGCCACGAGCTCGGCCACGTCATTGGCCTGCGCCACGAGCACACCCGCCCCGAGTCCGGCACCTGCTTCGAGGACAACAACTGGCGCGCTCTGACCCCCTACGACTCGAAGTCGGTCATGCACTACCCGCAGTGCAACGGCCAGGGCGACTGGTCGCTGACGCTCACCGACATGGACAAGCAGGGCATCCTGTCGCTCTACGGCCCGCCGAGCGGCAGCCCGACCGACCCGACGCCGCCGACCGATCCGACCAACCCCCCGACGCCCCCGGCCCCGCCCGAGGTGACCACCGAGACGTTCGCGGGAAGCGTCGCCAAGAACGCGAGCGTCAAGCAGGGCCCGTTCGCGGTCGCTTCGGGCACCACGTTCGAAGCCGTCATGATCGGCACGGGCGACGCCGACCTGTACGTGCGCTTCGGCTCGTCACCGACCACGACGACTTACACGTGCCGTCCTTACCTGAGCAGCTCGAACGAGAAGTGCAAGATCACGGTGCCCGAGGGCGAGACCAAGGCCTACACCATGGTGCGCGGCTACAAGGCCTCGACCTACACGCTGACTGTGAACTACATCACCGCCAGCGCCGTGCTCGCCGTCTCGGGGCAATAGTCAAAACTGACTGAAGCGCTAAGGGCGCTCGGCGCGGCGCACCTTGATATCGACGACGATGGCGCGCACGACGAAGGCGAGCAGCGCCAACGCCCCGGCGTCGAAGATGAGGTCCGGGACGATGCGCATCCAAGTGACCGTGTGCATGAAGTCGGAGCCCGTGACCGCCGGGCTGCGGGCATACCAGATGCCGTGCTCGAGGGACTGCATGAGCTGGTAGAACCCGGCCGGCACGAGACTCAAGACGATCATGCTGAGCAGGCCGATGTTCAGGCCCCAAAAGGCGAAGCGCAGCAGCTTGTCGGACCACGCCTCGGGACGCACGATGTGGCGCATCGAAAAGAGCATGAGCGCGATGGCCAAAAAGCCATAGACGCCGAAGAGCGCGGCGTGAGAGTGAATGGGCGTCGTGTTGATGCCTTGTGCGTAGTAGAGCACGATCGGCGGATTGATGAGAAAGCCGAACACTCCGGCGCCGAGCATGTTCCAGAACGCCACCGCGATAAAGAAGAACAGCGGCCAGCGGTAGGGGGTCGCGCCGACGAGCTTGGTCGTCCGCAAGTTGTCGAAGACCTCGAAGCCGAGCAGTGACAGCGGCACGATCTCGAGCGCCGAGAAGGTGGCGCCGAGCGAGGTGATAAAGAGCGGCGAGCCGGCGAAGTACAGGTGGTGGAAGGTGCCGATGATGCCGCTGCCGAGATAGAGCGCAATCGAGAAGTACACCGCACCCAAGGCGGCGCGCTGCCGCACGGCGCCCATGCGCGACAGCACGAAGGCGAGCGCCACGGTCGCGAAGACCTCGAAGAAGTTCTCCACCCACAGGTGCACGACCCACCAGCGCCAGTAGTCGGCGATCGAGATGTGCGTGCCCGGCGTGTAGAAGAGGCCGACCGAGTAGAAGAGCGGGATCGAGACCGAGGCGTAGAGCAGCAGGTGCGTCAGGCCCCCCTTGTCGGACTCGGCGGCGAGCGCCGGGGCGAGGGCGCGGTAGACGAGCACGAGCCACAGCACCATCCCGGCGATGAGCCCAACCTGCCAGACCCGCCCGAGCTCGATGTACTCGTAGCCCTGGTGGCCGAAGAGAAAGCCGTCGCCGCCGAAGTGGCCGGTGATGCTCGCATAGGTGCCGACGAGGGCGCCGACGACGACCACGACGAGCGCCGCGAGCAGCACCGTGACGAGGGCGCGCTGCGCTTTGGGCTCACGGCCAATCGCCGGGCCAATGAAGAGTCCCGTGGCGAGCCAGCAGGTGGCGATCCAGAACACCGCGAGCTGCAGGTGCCAGGTGCGTGTCGCGGCGTAGGGCAGGGCGCGACCGACGTCGAGCCCGAAGAGGTGGTTGCCCTCGACGGCGAAGTGGCCGGTCAACGAGCCCATCGCCGCCTGCACGACGAAGAGCAGGATGGCGACGAGGAAGAAGGGCAGCGTGGCGCGTTGGCTCGGGGTGGGCGAGGGCGCGCTAAAGGCGACGAGTGGGGTCGGGGCCTCGTCGCTTTGACGCAGGCGCAGGTAGGCGAAGATGGCCGTGGCGACGCCGGCGATGAGCAGCACGACGCTGAGGATCGACCACAAGAGCGCGTCGGCGAGCGGGCGATTGCCGACGAGCGGGTCGAAGGGCCAGTTCGCCGTGTAGGTGTAGACCTCGCCCGGGCGGTTGGTCATCGCCGCCCAGGCGGTCCAAAAGAAGAAGGCGGTCATCTGTCGGCCCGCGGCGGGTGAGTCGACGACGCCGGGCGGAATCGACATGGCGTCGCTGCCGCTTGTAAAGAGCGCTGTGTAGTAGCTCGTGAGCACCGGCAGGGCGGCCGCCTGTCCGGACGACAAGACGAGCGTGTCGTCGTCGACGCGATAGCGGTTCGTGCGCAGCTCGTTCGCGACCTCAGCCTCGATGCGGCCGCGCTCGCCCGTCGCGAGGGCTTCGAGGTCACGTTGTTCGAAGGCGGCGGCGCTCTCGGCGCTGCGGCCGCTATGAAGCCCGGCCGTGACGAGCGCCGTGCGATGCAGAGCATCAGCCGACCAATCGGGCGCGAGGTAGGCGCCGTGCCCCCAGATCGAGCCCATGTGTTGGCCGCCGTGTGCGAGGTAATAGCGCTGGCCGGTGACGATGTCGTCGGCGGTCAAAACGACGCCGCCGTCCGCCGTGACGATGCGGCTCGGGATGGGCGGCTTGTAGGTGTTGATCTGCGTGCCGCCGAAGATGAGCACGGAAAAAGCGATGACGATAACGAAGAGCACGTAGGCTCTGGTGCGATGACTGTTCACCATGAACTCCTTTTAGGGTGCGGCCTGGGCGCGTGTCGCCCTGCCGAGGTCGCGCCCCGCTCTGCACACGACGTGCCGCCGCCCACCGCCGCGCCTTGCGAGCGTGGTGCGCCCCACGCCGAGCCCTGCCACCCAAATCCGGGTGCGAGCCGCACCGAAATATGGGTGAACACCGAAATAGCGGTGCCGACTTGCCGCCGTTGCAGCGTGGAGGTAGAAGGCGGCATGTTGCCCATCTGTCGCGCCGCGCACAGCGAGGACGAGGCCGAGCGTATCGTCGCCGAAGCCATCGACGCTGTGCTCTCGACGGTCGACTTGACCACCGTGCTCGAGCGCACGGGCAAGTTGCTGCGGCGGCACTTTGGCACTACCCGCGTCACCATCAATCGCTGCTGCGCCGCGCAGCCCGGCGAGGCCGAGGTCGTGCTCGTCGACGACCCGCGCCACGCGAGCCCCGAGCTCGGCACGCGCTTTGTTCTCGCGGGCTCGGCGAGCGGGCAGGCCATCGCCACGCGACGGCCCTTCGTGGCCGACCCTATCGCATCTCATACACCCGCGCTGCGCGAGGCCGCGCTCGTCGGCGCCTACGGCTACGGCTCGCTCGCGTCGTTTCCGCTCATCTTCGAGGGCGAGGTGCTCGGCACGCTCGATATCGCCCATATGCCCGATGAAGGCCTGCTCGCTTGTTGTATGCGCACGGCCGAGCAAGTCTCGCACCTCGTGGCGATCGCCTTGCACAATAGCGTGATGGTCGATGAGGTGCGCCGGCTCAACCGCCTGCTCGAAGGCGAGAACACGCAGTTGCGGCACGAGCTGCGCTTGGCGCGCGGTGAGCGACGTTACATCGCCGAGAGCCCGAGCATGCGCGTCGTCCTCGCGCGTCTGCGCCTCGCGTCGTCGTCCTCGGCGACCGTGCTCATCCGCGGCGAGACCGGCACTGGCAAAGAAGGGCTCGCTCGCCTGCTGCACGACGAGAGCGCGCGCCGCCTCGCGCCTTATGTCGTCGTCAATGTGGGCGCGATTCCCGAGACCCTCATCGAGAGCGAGCTCTTCGGGCACGAGAAGGGCGCGTTTACGGGCGCGATCCAGCGTCAGGCGGGTTGCTTCGAGCAGGCCGATGGCGGCACCATTTTTCTCGACGAGATCGGTGATGCGCCGCTCGCCGTGCAGGTCAAGTTGTTGCGCGTCTTGCAGGAGCGGGAGTTTGTGCGCGTCGGTGGCAGCGAGGTGCGGCGCGTCGATGTGCGCGTGGTCGCCGCGACCAACCGCGATCTCGAACGTATGGTCGAGAGCGGCGCCTTTCGCGCCGACCTATACTATCGTTTGAATATATTTCCGCTATTGCTTCCGCCCTTGCGTGAGCGGCCGGAGGACCTCTTGCCCCTGGCGCGCTACTTCGTGGCGCGCCAGGCCGCCATGATGCATCACCAGCCGCCAGTCGTGGCCGATGGCGTGCTCGACCTCCTGCGCGCCTACGACTGGCCGGGCAACGTCCGCGAGCTGCAGAATTATCTCGAGCATCACATGATCCTGAGCGGCGGCGCCGCCTTAGTGCTGAGCGAGCCACCGGGGGTGGTGGCCGCCGAGCGCGGTGCGCGGCCCGGCGCTCGTGTGCCCTCGGGCGTTGCTCGGCCGTTGAACTCCATTCCCCGCTTTGACGATGGCGTACGCGAGCTGTTGGGGCGCGCTTTGCGCGCTACCTCGGGCAAGATCTACGGCGAGGATGGAGCGGCGGCCCGGCTCGGTCTCAAGCCGACCACCCTGCAAGGCAAGTTGAAGAAGTACGGGATCACCGCTTGAACGTCTGCGGTGTTGACGGCCACGGGCGTACGGCCCATACAGCCCGCATCCCCACCGCGAGGCAGCCGACTCATGGATGATTCGAAGGACAAGAAACCGAAGCGCACCGCGCGGGCCCGACCCCCGACGAGCTACAGCGCGCCCCAGCGTGGCGCCGATGAGGCCGGGTCAACGCGGCCGGCCGACCCCCGCATCTGTCGGGTCTGTGGCGAGCGCGTTCTCGACATGAAGTACCACGTACAGCGCGAGCATCCGCGCGGGCGCGACGACGTCCAGGTCCACCTCGATGACGGCACGGCGGACGCCTTGCGTGAGATGTCGTCGCTGCTCGACGAAGCCAAGGACTCGGTGTTCAAGGAGCCCCTGCGCGCCATCGCCCTCATCGAGCGCGGCCGCGAGTGGATCGCGTGGACCCGTGATCGTACGAAGTCGCGGCCCTCGCCGCGCCTGCCGTCGACCGGCGCCGGTACGGCGCGCATGGCCAAGGACGATCCGCACCGCCACGACATGCGCGGGGTCCGGCCGACACGCTCGACCTGAGGCGGCGCGCGCCTTGCGCGGCGGGTCAAAGGGCGCACATCATGGCGGGCGGGAGGCTCGTTATGTCGCTGCGCGCCGAGCTGTGGCTCACTCGTTTGTTTTGGCTGCTCCTCGTCCTCGACGCCGCGAGCCTGCTCGGAGGTGAGCCGCTCGTGCTCGGCAGCGTCGTGTGGACGACCGCGGTGCCGCTCTTGCTCGCCGCGGCGCTCGTCACCCACGAGGTAGCGCGTTGGCGTGAACTCGCGGCGCGGCTCGACGAGCTGCGGCTGCCGCTTTTTACGGGCGTGCGGCCGGTGTCGCCGGGGGCGCTGCTCGACGCGTTGTCGCCTGGGCTCGGCGCGGGTCGCGAGGGCGAGCTCGTCGTCGTCGAGGGCCGCGTCAGGGCGCGCGAGTTGGTGACGGCGCCGCTCACCGGCGAGCGCTGCGCCGCCTATCGCGTCACGCTCGAGCTCGTGCGACCGCGTGACGTGCGCCGGGGTGCCTTGCGCTCGCGCATGCTGCCGCGGCTCGCTGATCGAAGCGCGTACGCCGAGCTTTGCCTCGAGTCGGCGGACGCGAGCGTGCGCATCGACGACGCTGCCGTGCTGCACCTCTCTGACGAGCGCATCGAGCTCATGCCGTGGGCGGCGCTCAACAAGAACGACGCGTTGCGCGAGCTCGCCGACGCGCAGCTCGCGGTGCTTGGCGAGGCGCGCGCCGGTTACTCGGGCGTGCAGGTCATCGAGACGACGCTGCCCGAGGGGGTGACGGCTTGCGCTTACGGCGCCTCGCGCCGCACCGCCCACGCGGTCGAGGTCGTGCCGGCCCCGGGGCTGCCCGCATCGCGCGGCTTCGTCGTCAGCACTCTGTCACCGGCCGAGCGCGCGGCTCGCGTGGCCCGGCTCGGGGCGCACGTGCGGGGGGCGACGCTCGGGCGGGCGGCGTTAGCCTTGCTGCTCGTCGCCATCGCCGCCTACGCGCGCCTCAACCCCTTCGAGGTCGGGCGCATCGCCTACGCGAGCCCGGTCGCGACCCATCGCGTCGAGCTGCGCCCGAGCGTGGGCTCGAGCGATCTCGCTTCGTGGACCACCGATCGGGTTGCGTTCGGGGACGGACCCGTCGAGCTGCAATCGGGGGACGTGCCGGCCGTGGCGTCCGCGACCTCCGAGGTGACGGTCGTGGCGATCGACCGACCGATGGCCGGCAGCTTCGTCGTCGGTCGCCACCCCGCTGTGCGTTGGCTCGGCGAAGCCTGGGGGCTCGACCTCGGTGACAAGGCGACGGCGACGAGTGAGCCCGAAGAGCGTCGCGGCGCCCTGCATCTGCGCAACAACAGCGACCAAGCCTTGCGCCTGAGCTTCGTGGCGCGCCCCGGCGAGGGCGCGCCGAAGGCCGATGACTACTGGGACTTCGCGGCGCGCGAGGGCAGCGAGAGCGAGCAAGGGCCGCGCCTGACGGGCGCTGGCGAGGCCCCGATCGAGCTCGCGACAGGCGATCTCGTTGTCCTCAAGACCGCGAGCAAGAGCGAGGCCGGCGATGAGTTCGCCCCGGTGCGCTCGTTCTATCTCGGCTACGCTCCCGAAGCGCGCTACGTACTTGGCGTCGGGTGGGTCCTGCCGATCGAGGAGCGTGACCTGCGTCCCGATCGGACGGGCTTGCGCGTGCGCAACCTCGCCGACGACCGCTTCATCGTACAGGTGCACAACGCCGAGGGCGCGCGCGTCGGCGAGTGGACCTTCGCGGCCAAGGAAGGCAGCGATAGTCCAGCCGGCCAGAAGCTCTCGAGCGGCGACGCGACGCTCATCGTCGAGCCGGGCTTCTCGGTGCGGGTGCAGCGCGAGATCGACCGCCAGGTGTGGCGCGGTGTGCTCGCGGCTTGTCCGTTCGCGCGCTTCGAGCGTCTAAGCGGCAAGTGGATGCTCGCGCTCGATGAGGCGGAGACTTGGCGACGGGGCGTGCGGCCAAAGCCGCGCTAGCGACCGCCTGACTTTAGCGTTGGGCGTGTCGATCCTGTATCATTTTGTGGTCGCCATGGAACACGTCCAAGCGCTCACCGAGCGCATCAAGAGCCTCAAGGCAATCGCGACATCGATGGTCGAGGGCGCGGTGCACACACACCTCGTGCCCGCGGTCGACATGATCCTCGCCTTGCCCGACGAGCTCGCGAGCGCGACGATGAGCGAGCGCGAGGCGATCGGTAGGCAAGTGCGCGAGTTCGAGCAGGCCTTCGACCGCTTGGGCTACACGCTGCTCGATCAGATCATGCCCGCGACCGGCGTCTCCCCTGTGTTTCGCGTCGTCGCCGCCGCCAACGCGTGCACGCGGCAGTGGCGCAGCCGACTCGGCCAGAGCGTGCTGCTCGGCGAGCGCGAGCTCGTGCTCGATCGTCACCACCTCGACGTACTCTCTCGCTACAGCTTGTCGATCGGCACGCCGCCCACCACCGCTGACATGCGCGAGCTCGTCGCGCGCGTGCTCTTCGGCGTGGACGTGGCGGAGCTCTATGGCTACCTCGAGACGTTGTCGTGCGATCGGCGGCGCATGCAGCAGCTCTTCGATCTATTGCGCGAGCTCGTGGACTCGAGTCTGCACTACGCGACGCAGGCCGAAGAGACCGACTTCCTGCGCGCCGGCGCCAAGTTCATCAACTTCGAAGGCGCGAGCCTCTTCAATCGCGTTGTCATCACCGAGAGCCCCGAGCGGGCCATCCAGCTCATCAAGAACCACGTCTTCGACAAGTTCGGTGCCGACGAGATGACGCCGGTGCGGCTCGTCGAGGGCGTCGACCGGCTCGACATGGCGCTCGTCACCGAGATGCGCGCCGAGCCGAACTGCGTCTTCGTGGCCGAGGTGACGCGCATCCCGCACACGCTCTTCTTCGGCGAAGGCACCGACGCTTGGCAGAGCGTAGTCGGGCGCTTGTTGCTCATCGACGTCTCGGCCCGCGCCCGCCACTCGAACACGACCATCGTCTACACGCTGTTTCCGCACGTCGCGCGCACGCTGCGCAACGTGCAGACGAGCTTCGCCGGCCGGCCCGCGAACACGCAGCTCACCTTGCGTCGCATTCTCGAGCAATTCCCAAGCCCTGTGCTCGCCGATCTGCGCGCCGCTGTCGCCGCGCGCCTCGTTCAGCTCGAGGAGGAGGGGGCGCTTGCGGCCACGGTCGAGCAGCTGCGTGCGCAGGATTGGCAGCGCAACGCCTTTATCGACCACCTGACGCTCGCGAAGCTCGAGCGCCTGCTCGCTTTTCTCGAGACGCTCGCCGTCGGTGACGAGGTCGCGCTCGCCGAGACGTGCGCGAGCTTGCGCGACAGCGTGGCCCGCGACTGGATGTGTTATTTCTACAGCGGACTCGACCCCGCGGTGTATCGCGCCACGGTGCTGCCGGGCGGCGGTCGCGGCGCGCTCAAGCTCGTCGGTGAATACCACCGCGAGCAGGTGCGCGCGGCAGTGACGCGATTTCGTGCGACCGACCTCGCGGCCTGTCGCGAGCGGCTGCGGGCGCTCAAGGCCGACCTCAATATCCCGACCTCGAGCTCGGACGAGATTGAGGCCGCGATCAAGCAGTCGCAGCTTCGCGCCCTCGCGCCTGCGCAGTGGCGCACGAGCGAGGAGGGCGCGAGCTTGGGCGACCACCTGTCGCGCACCTTGCTCTATCGCGTCGCCGACGTGGCGACGCGCCTGACCCGTCGGGCCGAGCAAGGCCTCGATCACGCGGCGTTCGGCAACGTCACCGGTGGCACCGCGGCCTTCGTCAAGCGGGCGATGGCGAAGGCCGGCCTTGGCGCTCTGCACGGCCACCTCGAAGAGAAGGTCGGCGAGCGTGTGCACGACCTCGATCGCAAGGTGCGCGGCTATCTCGCCCCGGTGCAGGAGGCGGTGCGCTCCGCCCAGCACGCCATCGAGGACGTCAAGGGTGACCTCGACCCCATCGCCGTCGGCGAAATCGAGGCCGTGCTGCAGGTCATCGAGCGCGGCACGTTCTATCCGACGCTCATCCTCCCCGAGATGGCCTGGACCTACCACGACGTCTTCCCGGAGAAAGACTTCCCGCGTGTCTGCACGATGCGCATCGCCCAGAATGAGCGCTACGAGCTCGATCCCGAGGCGTTGCTCGCGCATCTGCTCGAGCTGCGCTCCTTGTTTCGCCGTTTCCCCGAGATCTTTCGGCTCTTCTGTTCGAGCATGTTGCTCGTCGTCAATACGCCGCACAACCCGACGGGCGTCGTCTATCGGCGCGAGACGGTGCTGCGGCTCCTGCAAATCGCGGCCGAGTATGACATCGCCATCTGCGACGACAACTCGTACCACAAGCTCGTGACGCGCGAGCACAAGGCGCGTGAGGGCGACGCCTGTGTGGCGCAGATCTTTGAGCAGTACAAAGAGCATCTCGGCCGGCCGGTGCGTATCTACACCGCCGGCGCGACCACCAAGGCGCTACAGGGCGCCGGCGATCGTACGGGCCTGCTGCATTCGAGCGTCACCGCGGTGGTCGACTACGCCGAGAGCCACGCGTCGCTGCCGCACCTGATGTCCCTCTACATGACGCGCGCCAAGCTCGAGAGCGGGCTTGCGGTCAAGCGCTACACCCGCGCGCTCGAAGCGCTGGCCGTCGAGATGCTGCGTCCGGGTGAAGGGGCGGCGACACCGTGGGCGTGCCTCGAAGCGCTGCTCGCGAGTGAACGCGCAACGATGTGCACGCCGGGCTCGCCGGTTGCGGCCTTTCTCATGCTGCTCGGCGGTTACGAAGATATGCTGCGCCTGCGGCAGCGCGGTGCGAGCCTGCGCGAGTTGTCCGCGTCCCTAAGTGACCTCGTGCGGCGTCTCAAGAGCTTGCGACTCGAGCAGCGGCTGCGCGACGACCTCGAGGCGAGGCTTTCCGAGCTGCGCGCCGCGCGTGCCCGGGCCATGCCCGATACTGAGTATATTGAATCCGAGGGCGCCTTCTACGCTTGCGTGCGCCTGTGCGCCGCGGGCGATGACCGAGGCGTCGTCGACTTCCTCGAGGCCTTGGCACGCCATCGCAAGGTCGACCTCACCTATGCGGGTCGCGGCTTCGTGCGCATCTCGCTTGGCGGCGCGCTGCACGGCGACGCTTTGAGCTACGCGCGCTTTGGCAAGGCGGTCGAGCTCTATCTCGGGTTGCTCGCGCGCTATTGGCAGAAGTTCGACGCGGGCGGTCGCGATGTCGGGGCGCTCGCGGGTCTGTTTGTCGACGCGGGTGCCGACCCTTTGGCCGCGGCGCTTGTCGATCTCGAGCCCTTGTGGCTCGCCCACCCGGCCGCGCCGCGGGCGCTCGGGCAGGCGGTCGACCCGAGCGAGCAGGGGACGGTCTTTTGTATCGAAGAGGGCAAGTCCATCGCCGACAAGGTCTTCGTGACCGACGCCGACTGTCGAAACGTCGAGCAGCTCTTGCAGAGCCGTGCTTTTCGGGTCGTCTATCGTCGCCTGCTCAAGAAGGTCTATCGTCGCCACGCCGCGCTCGCCGATGCGAGCTTCGAGCAGGCGGAGAACCAGTACGGGCCGCTGTGTTGCCTCGCCGCCTATCACGACCGTCAACTCATCGATGAGGTCTTTCGCCAGGTGCTCGTGCTCGCCTATCGCGAGTGGCATGGCCACAGCACCATCAAGGTCTTGCTCGTCAAGCTCAACGCCGAGCGGCACAGCGAGAAGGTCGCGGCGCTGCACGGCATCAATCGCAAGATCAACGATCTCATCAATGAGCTGATGCACGCCTTCGACGTGGCTGCGGACGAGATCACCGCGAGCAGCACCTTCGCGATCGGGTGCGAGGCCCAAGAGGGCATCAGCGCGAACGACACGTTGCCGCCTTATCTTTGCCGAATCATCGAGGGCACGACCTTCGCCGGGGCGACCTCGGCCCTCGATCCAAAACCCTCCTACGTCACCGGTGCCGCTAAGCGCGTTGCGGACGTTCGCTACGGCTTCGACCGGCGTGACGCCGATGAGCCTGCACGTGGCAAGCCGCCGCTCGCGTTCTTTCGCCAACGGCTTGCGTTCTTCGCCGAGCTCGCTGACCTCTCGAGCTACGTCTGCAAGGCCGAGCAGGTCGGTCCCTTCAAGATGTTGGTGGTGGTTCACAAGTCGTGCTTCCACCTCGTGAACGACGCCCTGCGCTTGTTCCCGCAGATCGAGGAGGTGCAGCAGCGCGAGCGCCTCAGTGATCTCGCGTGGGACGGGGTGATGCTCTTTGGCGTGCCCTCGACGTGCATGGGCGAGAGCTTCCGCACCGGCTACGTGCTTGATCGACGGACCGATGGCGCGCTCTTGCCGACGGCCTGGATTTCGCGCGAGGACGCCTGCGACTACGTGGGCTTCTTCAAGAAGACGTTGCTCACGCTGCACAACGAGCGCGTCAAGGCGATGGGCGGCCTGCCGGTGCACGGCTCGATGATCACCATCACGTTCAAGAACGGGCTGCGCAAGACGCTCGTCTTCTCGGCCGACAGCGGCACCGGCAAGTCCGAGACCATCACCGCCATGATGGAGCAGCTCATCACGGGTGACGGCCTCGCAGCCGAGATGAGCCGCATCGACATCCTGGCCGGCGACATGCTGTCGCTGTGGCGCGGCGAGGACGCTCAGGTGTACGGCTTTGGCACCGAGAGCGGTGACTTCTTGCGCCTCACGGACATCACCGAGAGCTGGAAGGCGCGCTTCGGCGATCTGCTCGAGCGGGGCAGCTACTCGAACCTCGATCACCCGACGAATCCGCGTGTCACCATCCCAGGCATCTGTGACGCCGAGAAGTTGCTCACCCCGACGCGCGTCAACGGCTTCTTCTACATCAACAACTACGAGCGACCAGCGCAGAGCGCCGTCGAACTGTCCGAAGATCCGCATCACGTGCTGCGCCACATCTTGGTGCGCGGCTTGCGCAAGAACAAAGGCACGAGCGGCGACCAGCCGAGCCTGCGCGCCGGCCTCGAGCGTGCGGGCGAGAGTGCGCTCGTGACTCGTTACCGTCACACGATCGACGAGCTTCTCGCCTGGCAGCAACGCGAACTCGAGGGCCGCCTGCCCACCTGCCTGTGCTACCGCGATGGGGCGGGCGATGTTTTTGCGGCGGCCGAGGTCGTCAACGCTGCCTTTCGTGGCAAGCGCTACGTCGTTGGCGAGGTCGAGCTGTGCGTAAGTGCCGTCGAGTTCGATGTCTTGCGTAACGTCTACTGGCTGCGCAGCACAGGTGGGCACCGGCACCTACTCGCGCGCGAGATCTACGACCAGATCTATGAGCCGCTCGTGAGCACCTTCTGCGGCAATCCCTTCGTCGAGCCCGCCGGCCTCGATCGCACTCTCGAGACCTTCGCCGAGACGATGCGCCTCGCCAAGGTCCACACCGGGGTCATCAAGACGCAGCTCGCGCGCGAGGGCTATGAGTTTCTCGGGCCCGCTAAAGCGGCGCGCGACACGGTGCGGTTCTTGCTCGAGGACGAAGAGGTCAACGCGCGCTTCCAGCGCAACAAGGACAAGGTGCAGCAGGCCATGGATCGCACGTTTTCTGGCGTGCTCGAGTCGGGCAGCAACTTGCCGGTCGAGCTCGAGGGCTACAATCTGTTGCTCCTCGAGGCGCACGAGAGCACGCACGTCGCCTTTCGCGATCTTGCGGACCACGAGTTTACCTTCGCCACGCCCTACTATCGCTTTCTCGCGAGCGCCAATGCGGGTGAGCGGGTCTTCGTGCCGGCCATCGCGCGGCCGGAGATGATCGAGGCGGTGCGCGACATCTGCGGCAACCCCGTGCACGACCTCGACCTGTCGCACCTGCACACCAACCTCGCTGACTATGAGCGGATTCGCTTTTGGAACAGCCGCGAGGAGCTCATCTATCAGGTGTTGCTCGTCAACGGCGTTGTCGGTCTCGGCGCCGCCGAACGACAGCTGACGCGCTTTCCGGCGGAGGTGCGCAAGGCCGAGCGCATCGCCGAGGAGATCATGGCCGCGCGCAAGCCCGTGCTCGGCGCGACGGTTGCGGCGCTGCGGGCGGCGAGGAGCTAAGGCGGCGGTCGCCACCAAGATCCGTCGTGCTAGGCGCCGCTGTTGCCTGACAGCCAGGCTTCGAGGTCGGCACGGATGGTGCGGTACTGTTCGAGGAACTCGCGATTGCGTTGCTTGAATTGACGCAGATAGTCCCGGCGCTTTCTGCGCTCCCGTTGCGCCGTCATGACCTCGTCGATCTTGCGGCCGATGATCTCGATGTCGTCGAAGGGCTTCTCGAGGTAGGCCGAGGCGCCGTTGTGCAGGGCCTCCAGCACGGATTCTTTTGAGCTGTAGCCGGTGATGATGACCACGTCGGTCTCGGCCGGCAGGCGCTTGATTTCGCGCAGCACCATGTGGCCGTCCATGCCGGGCAGGTTCTTGTCGGTGATGACGATGTGGAAGTGCGTCGCGTGGGCGAGTGCCACGCCGGCCGCACCGTCGCCGGCGGTCGTGACGTCGTAACCACGGTCTTCGAGGATCATCTTGACGAGGTCCGCGATGGCCGGCTCGTCGTCGATGACCAGAACGCGCGGTCGTGCGTCGTCGTCGGTGTCGTCACCGAGCACGGACTGCTCGATCTGCATGTTGCGTTTGTCGAGTTGCACGGTGGTCTTCAAGAAGTCTTCGTTGAGGTCGCGCAGGCGAAAGAGTAGTTGGCGCTCGCGCACGCTCTGCGCGTGCCGGGCGAGCGCCCGCCCGAGCGCGATGCAGGTCTGCGCGGGATCGTCGCTCTTGAGGTCGAGTAAGTCGACGACGCCCGCTTCGAGCGCGGCACTCACGTGATGCGGCACGCCAAGGCGAGTGGCCATGAGCACCTGCAGCTCGGGGCAGGCCGTGCGTAGCTGCCGAATCGTAGCCGCGAGCGTGCCCCAATCCATGGCGACGATGGCGGCCGAGATGCCGCCGCTGCGAGCCGCGCCGATGAGGCTGTCGACATCGGCGGCGATCATGAGCTCGAGCCCGGGCATGGCGTTGACGGCCGCTCGCAGCGGCAGTGCTTCGTCGGCCCGACCTAACCAGATGACTTTCGGCATGCCTGCACCACTAAGCACGCTCATCGCCGCAGTTCAACGGTAGGTGTCACGCGCGTCAGGGCAATCGAGTTCTCAATGTCGGCCCCAGCACAGCCGCCTTTGACGCGGCGCGTGCGCTGGCAGCATCGAGCTGCTGCGACGCGCACGCGTCAAAGGCCGACTAGAACTCGATCGCCGTGTCGCGCCCGCTACCCGCGCTTGACGCGCTCGGCGGAATACGCAATGTCGCCAAGAGTCATGCTCATCGAGTCGATGATCCGCGAGGTGTGCGTCTTTCGCAGCGGCGCGCTCGTGCGTCGCGAGGCGGTGCTCGGCGGCAGCGCGTGGCCGGACGAAGTTTGCGTTGCCGGCCTGCCGCTCGCCCTCGAGGACGACAGCGTGCGCGTGATGTTGCGCGGCGAAGGTGAGCTGCCGACGCCAACCGATGTGCGCGTCGTGCTCACGCTGCCGGCGCCTGGCGAGCCCTTGCGCTCAGCCTCGCAGCACGCCCTGCAAGAAGCGGAGCGTGGCGTCGAACAGTTGCGGGGCAAGCTCGCGCGTCTCGACTTCGAGCTCGTGCGTCTTGGCTCGTTGGGCTTCGAGTTGCCGGCGCCCTTCGAAGACGAGCCACCGCGGCCGGCGCCGGCCTCGACCTGGCTCGACACCGCGGCCTACGTGGCGGCCGAACGCAGAGCGCGGCTCGAGGAGCAGCTCGCGCTCGCCGCCGAGCTGCGCGAGGCCGAGCAAGCCGCCGCGCGTCTCGCGGCGCAGCAGGCGCAAGCGCGCGCGCGGGCGGAGGCGCGCGTCGACGCGGCGAGCAAACAGGTCATCGTACGCTTGCGCGGCGGGGGCCCTGTCGCCAAGGCAGCGCTCGAGATCGAGTACCGAGTTGCCGGCGCCAAGTGGGCACCGACCTACATCTTACGCGCGCAGCGCGATGGCACGAGCGCGTCCCTCTCGCTGCGTGCGCTCGTCGTGCAGCGTACCGGCGAACCGTGGCTCGGCGTGCGGCTCTCGGTGTCGACCGCCGACCTGCTGCGCGAGCATGCCCTACCGCTCTTGCCGTCGCTGCGGCTCGGGCGCATGCGGCCCGCGCCGGCGCCTCTTGCCTGGCGGGCGCCGCCCGGTGGGCTCGACGACCTGTTCGCTGGTTTCGACCTCGTGGGCGAGGCGCCGCGGCAGCCGGGGCGCGAGCTGCCTCCCTTGGGCGTGCCCGCGGGTGGCAAGAGGCACATCCAGGCTCCGCGGTCGGCCCGCGCCCGGGGCGCTGACCGCGGAGCCGAGTTGGCGCGCGAGAGATCGGGGGCGATGCTCATGTCGGCAACGATGGTCATGCCGCCCCTGGCCCCGTCGCTGGCCCGCCCAGCGGCTCCCGCACCGCCCGACGAGACGGAGCTCGAGGTCGAGGAGGCCTCCCGCGCGCGCTCCACGAAGTCGCGCGCGGCGTCTATGCAGGTGGAGTGTCGTGACCTCGACGAGACCGGGGCCGCTCTGCTCATGGAGTGCGCCGACGAGCCTTCGCCCGAGCACCTCGGTGAGTCGCGCGGGGCGGCCGAGGTCGTGCCGCGCGATCTGCGCTACGCCGAGTTGGTGATGGCCGATTGGCGTGAGCCGGGGCGCCGCGGACGCCTGCGCGCGGCAACGCTCGCCGACACGCTCGCGCCTGGCGACCGCGCGAGCGCCGACATCCTCGGCGAGCGCGCCCTCGCCGCTGTGCAGGAGGCCGACGCGGTCGAGTTCGTCGCCTTGCCGAGCGGCGTGATCGAAGTGGACGCCGGCGAGAGCTTCGTCTACCGCTACACGGCAGAGGCGGCACTCGACGTGCCGTGTGACGGACGCTTGCACAACGTGCCCCTCGTGACGCGCAGCGCACCCATGTCAACGACGCTCATCGTCGTGCCGCGTGAGAGTCTGCAGGCGACGCGCGTCGCCGTGCTCGAGAACCCGCTCGGTGCGCCGCTCTTGGCCGGCCCGGCGGACGTCTATCTCGAGGACGAGTTTCTCGTAACCGCGCCGTTGCGCGCTGTGCCTGCAGGGGGCGAGCTCGTGCTCGGCCTCGGGGTCGAGGAGGCGCTCAAGGTGGCGCGCAATGCTCATTATACTGAAGAGACTTCCGGGCTCTTGCGTGGTGGCATCGCCTTGTCGCATCGGGTCGAGATCGAGGTAGCGTCGCGTCTGCACGAGACCGTACGCGTCGAGGTGCGTGAGCGCGTGCCCATCAAGGGCGCGGGCGACGAAGACGTGACGGTTGAGGTCACAGCGGCGGAGCCTGCGTGGGAGCCGTACGAGCAGGCCGAGCGCAGTCGCATCGAGGGTGGTAAGCGTTGGCTGTTCGAGCTCGTGCCTGGGGCGCTCCGCAAGCTCTCGTTCGCGTACGTCGTCAAGGTGGCGGGCAAGCGCGAGCTCGTCGGCGGCAACCGCCGAGAGCAAGACTAGGGCGGCCGGGCGATGGGGAGCGAGACGATGCACGAGCCGAAGGGCCCCGCAGGCGCGACGCCACGCCGTGACATCGACGCCGCGGTCGCCAAGGTTGTGCTGTACGAAGATCGCGCCTTGGTCGAGCGGCGCGGGCAAGCGCGTCTCGAGGCCGGGCTACACTGGCTGCGGGTGCGCGACGTGAGTCCGGTGCTCGTCGACCGCAGCCTCTTCGTGCGGAGTGGCGGCAGCTCTACGGTCGAGGACGCGCGGGTTTGCCGCGAGTGGCGCATCGGCGCGAGCGAGCAGCCGGCTGTGGCCGCTGCGCTTACGCGCGAGCATGAACAGCTCGAGCTCGAGATCGCGCGCACCGAGACCCTCCTTGCCGTCGCCCGTGACGAGGTCGGGGCACTCGAGCGCGCGAGCGAGTTGTTCTTCGACGGCTGGCGACGCGAGATGCCGTATGTCGAGCAGTTCCGCGCCGAGTGGAAGGAGCTTGCGGCGCGGCTTTCGGGCGAGCTGCGCCGCGGCGACGAGACGCTGCACGCGGCCGAGTGCCTCACAGCCGACGTGCATGCTCGCCGTCTTGCGCTCGCGGCGCGCTCGGCGGAGGCCGCGCGCGTTGACTACGCGCTTTGCTGCGACCTCGAGATCCTCGTCGCCGTGCACGAGGCCGGTCTGCACACGTTGCGAATAGGCTACGTGACGCCTTGTGCATTGTGGCGTCCGGCTCATCGCGCGTGCCTGCGTGACGGCCGGCTGCACTTCGAATGCGAAGGCGCGGTGTGGCAGGCGACGGGCGAAAGTTGGCGCGATGTCGAGTTGTTCTTCTCGACCGCACGCTCGACACAGCGCGCCGAGCCGCCGCTGCTCGTGGACGACGTTCTGCGGACGCAGGCCAAGGTCGATAGGACCCTCACCGTCGGCGTGCGCGAGCAGACGATTGCCACGACCGGCGAGGGACTGCGCGACGAGGTCGATCTGCCGGGCGTCGAAGACGGGGGTGAGGCGCGCCTGCTGGCGGCGGCGAGTAAGGTGAGCATCGAGCCGACGGGGCGCTTGGCCCGCGTGCCGATCTTCGCGTTCGACACGGCCGCCGAGACCGACCGGGTGGCTCGCCCCGAGCGCTCACTGCTCGTACATTTGCGGAGCCGCCAGGCCAATGCATCGACCCATCCCATCCTGGCCGGGCCTGTCGACTTGTTGCAGGACAGCGGCTACGTCGGCCGCACCGAGGTCGGCTTTGTCGCGTCAGGCGAGAAGTTTGCCCTCGGCTTTGGCGGCGACGCGGCGTTGCGCATCAAGCGCGATGTGCGCGAAGAGCGCGCGGTCGCCAAGCTCACAGGCAAGGTGACTGTGACGCGCACGGTCGAGCTGCATCTGTCGAACTTGGACGATCGCGCTGTCGCCTTCGCGCTCGAGGAGCGCATCCCGATCTCGGAGATCGAGCAGGTGCGCGTGAGCATCGATGCGAAGCTCACCAAGCCCGTGGCAGCGCCGGACGACAACGGCATCGTGCGTTGGCCCGTGCAGCTTGCGCCGCGCGGCCGCACTGCGCTCACGCTCGTCTACGAGGTCGTGGCGGCCTCAGACGTGCGCGGAGTCTAGCGGGCCGAGATCGGATGCTAGGTCGAGGTCGAGGACCTTGAGCGTCGTCGTGGGCCTCGACGCTACGAAGCGCGCTTGCGCCCCGGCCGCGTTGGCGCCGGCGACTCGTCCTTGCTGCTCGGCTACCGGCCATCGACCATAGACGACGCCCGCATGCTCGGTCACATCGCCAGCGGCATAGATGTCCGGGTCCGACGTGCAAAGCGCTTCGTCGACGAGTACGCCGCGCTGCACGGCGAGCCCGGCCTCGCGTGCGAGCGTCGTGTGTGGGTGCACACCCGTCGCGAGGAGCACGAGGTCGGCGGGCAAGGCGGCTCCCTCGGCGAGGGTCACCGCGGCGACGGCGCCCGCGTTAGCGACGACTCCGGCTACGTCGACTGCGCAGCGGACCTCGACGCCGATGGCGGCGAGGTGATCGGCGAAGATCTGCGCCGCGGCGGGGGCGAGCTGGCGCGGCAGCAGCGACGGCGCGTGCTCGAGCACCGTCACACGCAGCCCCTGCGCCGCGAGGCCGCCCGCGCTTTCGAGCCCGAGCAGGCCGCCGCCGACGATGACGGCGCGCCGATGGGTCGTGGCCCAGGCGAGGACGGCGCGGGCGTCGGCGATGGTGCGCAGGGCGAAAACCCCCGCGAGCGGCGGGGAGGCCCAAGCGGGCAGCGTCGGCGCCGCCCCGAGCGCGAGGACGAGCTTGTCGTAGGGCAAGATCCGCCCGTCGCGAAGGTGCACGCGATGGCTCTCGCGCTCGAGGCGCGTTGCCTCACCGATCTCGTAGCCGATGCGTTGCGCGGCGAACCAGGTCTCTTCGCGCATGGGCAGGGCGAGGGTGCTCGTTTGGCCGGCGAGCACGCGCGTCAGGTTGAGTCGATAGTACGGCCGCTCGTTCTCGGCGCCGATGAGCGTCACCGTGGCGCAGGCATTGTGCTCACGCGCCGCGGCAGCGGCACAAAGACCAGCGATGCCCGCGCCAACGATGAGCACGCGCGGCGCGGCGGAACCGGACGCGGGCCCGGGTTCGCCCGCGACCTGCGGCTCGGTCGTGGCGTGAGGTTCGCGCGCGGGTTCGGCGTCGAGCGGGGAGGGCGGCACCACGGCGCCGGCGGCGGGCACGCGCTCGAACATCTCGGGCCCGACGCCGCACACGGGGCAGACATCTGGCGGCCGGGCGCCTTCGTGCTCATAGCCGCACACGAGGCAGCGCCAGACGGTCGTGTTCGGGTAGTCCATGCGCCGCATGCAATCGAGCACGAGCCGCGCCGGGGTGCAAGGGCGGCACACAGGCTTCGCGCTGTCGCCCGCCTTGTGCTACACCGCGCGTTGGCGAGCTTGCGTTCCCGGTGCCTCGGACTTGGTGTACGGGACACGGCACGCGAGCCCCCGAGGGTGGGACTACTCATGCGACATCGACTGCTCCTCGCTTCTTGCTGCCTGTCGGGCCTCGCTGCGTGCACCTGCCATCCGCGTGCCGCCAACTCGCCGCTCGAATGCACGGGCGCCTTTCTACCGCGGGCCAAGACCTCACAGATGCCGCTCGAGGCCGCGCCCGGCGTTGAGGCATCGACCATCGCGGTGACAGAAGAGTGGTGTGAAGACGTGGCCGGGGGGCGCGAGGGGCCGATGCGCGTCGTGACCGCTGACGCGAAGTACGTGCTGCGCGGCCAGTACCTGCATGGCAAGAAAGACGGCATCTGGTCGACCTTCGATCCGCGCACGAGCGCCAAGACCTACGACGCGACGTACCTCGACGGCGCCGGCACGGGCGAGTTCGTCGGCTACTTCCCGAGCGGCAAGGTGAGCTTTCGCGCCATGCAGGTGAACGGCAAGCTGCATGGCCCCTACGAGTCGTTCTTCGAGAGCGGCGGCGTCGCGTCGAGCGTGCGTTACGAGAACGGCGACATGACCGGCGTCATGCGCACGAGCTACGAGGGCGGGGCGCGTAAGGCTGAAGGTGAGGCGGGCCCGCACGGGCGGCGCGGCACCTGGAACGAGTGGGACGAGCACGGCCAGCTCTTGCGCACGAGCACGTATGCCGAGCGTGGTGGCGAGCTCTCGTGCACCGGCCCCGGATGCGCGCCTGCTCCTGCGCCTGAGCAGGGGGGCGTCGAGTTGGCCGCTGCGGTGCGCGAGGGCGTGCAGCGGCGCGACGCCGGGACTCTCATCGTGCCGCGCCCTCTCGCCCTGCGGCTCTTCGCCGCGTACCCCCTGTGGCTCGGCGTCGCCAATCCCGTGCCCGTGACGCTCGACGGCAAGCCCTACGGTCTGCAAGTGCTCGCCGCCGCACCCGGCTCGGTCATGGCGACGCTCGGTTTTCTGCCCGGTGACATCGTGACCACCGTCAACGGCCGCGCGGCGACGAGCCGCGAGACCGTGGCGCAGGATGAGCCGAGCTTGCGCGCCGCGCCGGCCATTACCGTGGCCTTCATGCGCGCGGGCAAGTTACACGTCATCATCTACCGCGTGCAGTAACAGGGGTGACTTCATGTCGTTGGTGTCTGCTCATCGTCATTGTTCTCTGCTCGTCGTCGTGACGCTCGCGGTGGCGTGCACGCGCGACAGCGCCACGCCACCCTCGCCGCCCCCAGGGCTCGAGCCAGCCGGCGTCGTGCGTGAGCTCGCCGCAAAGAGCGAGGCCGCTCTCCCCGCCGTGCGCTTCGCCTGGCCCGCGCGGCTGCGCTTGCGGGCGCGCACCGCCGCCGAGCATATGCTGCGCGGGCAGGGCGGCAAGCTACGGCAGGCTACGCTCGCTTACGAGGTCCTCGTCGACGCCACGCGGGTCAACGACGGCATGGTCGTCAGCGTGCATGACGTGCAGCTCGGCGCCGCGAGTGGGGACACCGGCCTCGTCAACGCTCTGCGCCGCAACGCCGCGCCCTTGTCGAGCTTGAGCTTCAAGGTGACGAGCGACGGCCGCTACCTCGGCCTCGTCGAAGGCGGACGGGCCCTCGAGGCCCTGCGTGCCGCGCTCGTGGCCTACCCGCTCAGTGGTGACGCCATGCCCGCGCGATCGGCCGAGCGCTTGGGCTTTGATCTCGTCGAGCAGGCCGCCGCCGCGGTGTGGAGCTCGCTCGCGGGTGGAGCCGTGCAGCTCGTGGCCCTCGGTCGCGCCGGGCATTGCGTAGAGCGCCAGGGCGCCGGTCGTGACGAGCCGGGCGCCGAGCGCATGAGCGCCGCGTGTGGTCTCTTGCGCGGGCCAGTTGCCTGCGGCGGCGATGGCGCGAGCGACGGCTGCGTCGAGGTGCTCGGCGCCAATCTAACCGGCGGTGCGCTTCCGGCCGCCGGTGTCGCGCAGCTCATGCAGAGCGCCGATGCGCCGCTCGAGCTCACCGCGTTCCGCGAGGAGGTTACGAGCCGCGTCGTGCTCTCGCAAGACGAGCTCGTGCCGACGAGCGGCGATTCGTGGGACGTGCAGACCTTCTCGTGGCGTGCTGTCGATGGCGCGAGCGCCGCGGGCTGGGCGACCTCGCGCATGCACACCGAGTACGGGCGCGAGGAGGCGCCGGCCGAGGGCAGCAAGCGCACTGCGCTCGACGCTGCCTGTCAGGGCGGCGCCGCGGTGAGCTGCTACGACCTTGGGCTCTTGTACGGCAATGGCGAGGACGGTCCAGTGAGCCTCGCGCTCGCGCGGCGCTTCGTCGGCCGGGCCTGTGAGCTCGGCCATGCGCCCGCCTGCGAGCTGCACAAGGGGATGCGCGCGGATTAGCGGTCAAGCGACCGAGCGTTCAAGGGGCGGACGCGACGGCGCCGTTTTGCGTGCCGACGACACAGTTCTTGCCGGCGAGTTTAGCCGCGTAGAGCCGGCGGTCGGCCGTGGCGAGCAGTGCCTGCGCCGTTGGCGGTGCGGTCACGCAGGTGCACGTTGCCACGCCGACGCTGACGTGCACGTGCAGGGCGGTGCCGCTGTGCTCGACCGGCGCCCTGTCGATGAGGGTGCGCAAGCGCTCGGCGAGCAAGACCGGGCCCGGAGTCGCGACGCCGCGTACGATAACCGCGAGCTCATCGCCACCGTAGCGGGCGAGCACGTCCTCTTTGCGCAAGGCGCTCGCGACCGTGTCGGCGACCGACTTGATGACGGTGTCGCCGGCCGGGTGTCCATGCGTGTCGTTGACCGACTTGAAGTCATCGACGTCGAGCATGAGCAAGGCGAGGTGGTCGTCGTGGCGCCACGCGTAGGCCACTTCGGCCTCGAGTCGTTCGTCGAAGTGGCGACGGTTGTATACGCCGGTCAACGGATCGCGCACGCTCCACTCGAACAGTCGCTGCAGGATCTGCTTTTCGGCCTCGGTCGTGGTCGAGAAGCGCAGGTAGGTCGACGGCCCGAGCTGCAAGCGCTCGCCATCGTGCAGTTCGTGCATGGTGATGCGCGTGCCGTTGACGAAGGTGCCGTTGCGCGAGCCGAGGTCTTCGATGAGGAACGACGCCGAGCCGGTGAGGCGCCGAATGCGCGCGTGCCGGCGGCTGACCTCCTCGTCCTCGATGCGCAGGCTGCACTCGCGGGCGCGGCCGATGATGAGCTCGTCGCTGATGGCCACGACGCGTCCGACCTCGCGGCCGGAGAGGAGCGTGAGCACGCCGTGGTAGGGCGTTGGCGCGAAGATCGGGGGCGTGGCCCCAATGAGGACGAAACCGGAGGCCGGCGTAAGGTCCAGTTCGCCGCCGGAGGAGCTATCGGCGCTCGTCGTTTTATCTGGCTCGGGCCGTTCCGCGAGGGCTCGTACGTTCATGCCTAGATGTCCCCAATCCGTGGAGTATAGATCAACTGGTGGGCATAGGTAAACCGGAAAGCCATGCCCAGTTATGAGCTTATCCTTGGGGTCCTCGTTCGGACGCGCTCCGCAATTGGCGTCGTCGAGGCATACGGCTCTTGCCCGGCGCGGCGGCGACCGCTAGGCTTCGGCCGGTCGCACACCGGGAGGGGGCCGATGGACATCCACTACTACATGAGCTGCTACCGCTCGGAGGCGCTCATCGCCTCGCACCTCGATCCCGCGACTTTTGGCCGCTATATGGCCGTCGGCACGCGCAAGCTGACGCGCGGCAGCTACATGTTCTTCGAGGTGGACAGGCGCCTCGCGAGTGACTACTTTCGCTTGCACGACATCGAGCAGCGCTGCGTGCCCCATCGCGACGGCTCGCCTCGGTCGAGCAAGTACATCAGCGCCTATCGCGTGCTCGAGCACCTCGAGCTCGCGGTGCTCGGCACGCTGTATCTCGTCACGGCCGATGGCCGTGTGCTCGGCCTCGAGGCGGCGCCCTATGGTGCGGACCGTGAGGCGCCTGGGGCCAATTGCTATCAGGAGATGTGTCCAGTCGAGCCGATGGTGGTCACGAGCCTCGCCCCGACGGCGTTCGGCGCCTTTATGACGAACCCCGCGAGCCCGTTGTGGGTGCCGCGGCTCATGTTCGCCGACCTGCTGCTCGACCGCGACGACGACGGCCATCTCGCCGGCCACCTGCCTTACGTCGAGCCACTGCACATCGAGGATTGCCTGGCCGAGTTGCGCGACCCCGAGGGCAAGCAGACCAAGACCGTGTCACGCAATCCCATCATCGACGCCTTTTACCGTACGATTCGTCGCGGTTTCTTCGTCGCCGACCGCACGGGTCAGAAGTTCTATCCGTTCCCGGCGCAGGCCACGCTCGAGGGCGAGCAGGCCAAGTGGTGGCGCTCGGCGCAGGCGAGCTAGTAGGGGGGGGGATTCTTTCATGCTGCAGCGACTCGCGTTGCTCGTGCGCGCTCGGCTCTTTGGGCGGCGTTTTCTGTGGGCGCTGCTCGCCTTCTTCGTGGCGGCCGCCTTTGCCGACCCCAACCTTGGCCGTGCCATGTCAGGGGGCGGCGGGCGCGAGTTTTCGCCCTTCAGCCTCTTTAGCGATCCGAAGTACAGCACGCTCGAGGTCGCCTGCCTCATGGCTGTGCTCGGCATCGCGGTCGCTGGCTTGCTCTACGCGGCGCTGCTCATGCGTCAGGTGTTGCGCGCCGACACCGGCACGGCGCGCATGCGCGAGATCGCGCTCGCCGTGCGCGAGGGCGCGAACGCCTATTTGACGGCGCAGTTTCGGCGCGTCGGTCCGCTCATCCTTGTCATCACGGTGCTGTTGTATGCGAGCTATGGCGGCGCGGAGGCGGCGTTTCAGTTCGGGCGCGCGGCGGCCTTCTTGGTCGGCGCCTTGTTCTCGAGCACGGTTGGCTTCGTCGGCATGCGCCTCGCCACCGCCGGGAACCTGCGCGTCGCCGCGGCAGCGCGCACGAGCTATGGTGAGGCGTTGCAGCTCGGCTATCGCACCGGCACGGTCACCGGCATGCTCACCGATGGGCTCGGCTTGCTCGGCGGCACCATCATCTTTCTCATCTTCGGTGACCAGGCCTACGAGGCGCTGCTTGGCTTTGGCTTTGGCGGCACGCTGCTCGCTTTGTTCATGCGTGTCGGCGGCGGCATCTACACCAAGGCGGCCGATGTCGGAGCGGACCTCGTCGGCAAGATCGAGCAGTCGATCCCTGAGGACGATCCGCGCAACGCCGCCACCATCGCCGACAACGTGGGCGACAACGTCGGTGACTGCGCGGGCATGGCGGCCGACATCTTCGAGAGCTACGAGGTGACCATCGTCGCCGCGATGATCCTCGGCATGTCGAGCTTTGGCCACAAGGGCGTCATCTTCCCCTTGCTCGTGCGCGGCATCGGCGTGTTGGGCTCGATCATCAGCACGTATACGGTCAAGGCCAAGAGCCGCGACACCTCCGATATGGCGCTGCGCAGCGTGCACCGCGGCTTTTGGATCGGCTCGGCCATCAGCGTCATCGGCTTTACCGCGCTTGGCGCGCTCTACCTGCGCTTCGACGAGGCCTATCTCGTGGCGAACCCGATGGCGCGCGCGGGCTTCCCCAATGGTGATCCGGCGCAGCTCTCGTGGTGGCTCAACTTCGGCGTGTCCGGGCTCGACATGCGACCGGCGGTCACCTGTCTCATCGGCGTCGTGCTCGCGGTCTGCCTCAACAAGGTGACGAGTTACTTCACGCACACCAAGTACGCGCCGGTGCGCAGCCTCGCCAAGGCCTGTCAGACCGGCCACGCTACCAACATCATCCAGGGCTTCGCGGTCGGCTACGAGAGCACCGTGGCCACGCTTGCCGTGGTCGCGACGTCGATCCTCCTCGCCGTTCTCTGCTACAGCGGCACGCCCCCACTGTTCGTGGCCTATGGCGTGGCGATGGCCGGCATCGGCATGTTGACGCTCACCGGCAACACCATCTCGATGGACGTCTTTGGGCCGGTCGCCGACAACGCCAACGGCATCGGCGAGATGGGGTACGATCCGGTCGAGATGGAGCGTGAGAGCAAGGGCTCGTACAAGCGCGCGCGGCAAATCCTCGCCGACCTCGACGCGGTGGGCAACACCACCAAGGCCGAGACCAAAGGCATTGCCATAGGCTCGGCGGTGATCGCCGCGGTGTCGCTCTTCTCGAGCTTCATCGCCATCATCGCGGTCGGCAGCGAGGACCAGATCCCCTTTATGACGATCGCGCAGTACACGGCGCAGGCGAGCAAGCTCACGGTCGCCGAGCCCATCGTCTTCATTGGCTTTCTGCTCGGCGGCGCGGTGCCGTTCTTATTTAGCAGCATGCTCATCCGTGCGGTCGGTCGGGCGGCGGCGCAGATCGTGCACGAATGTCGGATGCAGTTTCGCGACCCGAAGATCCTCGACGGCACGAAGCGCCCCGACTATGCGCGGGTCGTCAACATTTGCACCGCGACGGCGCAAAAGGAGCTCGTCGGCCCGGGGCTGCTCGCCATTCTCATCCCGCCGCTCGTCGGTTTTCTGCTCGGCCCCTACGCGGTCGGAGGCTTTTTGGCGGGGATGATCCTGGTCGGACAGCTCCTCGCCGTCTTCATGTCGAACGCCGGGGGCGCTTGGGACAACGCCAAGAAGCTCATCGAAGACGGCTCATACGGAGGCAAGGGCTCCGAGGCCCACAAGGCGGCGATCACCGGTGATACGGTGGGTGACCCCCTCAAGGACACCGCGGGTCCGGCCATCAACCCGCTCATCAAGGTGATGAATATGGTGAGCCTGCTCACCTTGGGCCTCGTGTTGCGCTACAATCTGTTCTTGCCCCACCCCGGGGCCGACCCGAGTGATCGCTTCGTCGGTATAGCCGTAGCGTTGCTCGGCATCGCCGGCGTGGCGTGGGCTGTTTGGCAAAGCAAGCGCGAGGGTGCGAATTACGGTTCGTAAGAGTCATGCCGATCGACAAACGCCACTTCGTTGAACAACTGCGCACGCAATTCGTGCGCAGCCTCGCCGTCACGCACCGGGCCGAGCACGAGGCGCGCGACGCCGCGCAGCACATGGCGACCGAGGCCGAGAAGAAGGAAGACGGTCGCGCCGCAATCGAGTTCGGCAGCATGGCCAAGGCCCAGGCCTTGCGGGCGCGGCAGTCGCAGCGCGAGCTCGAGCAGCTCGACGATTTTGCGCGCGGTGGCGTGCCGGCGTTTGGCCGCACGACGCCGATTGGCCTCGGCGCGCTCGTGGACCTCGCGAGCGACGACGAGCACAACGTTTTGGAGCGCAGCTTCATTTTGCTTCCCGTCGGCGCTGGCGCTGAGCTGACGGGCCCCGGCGGGGACGGCTTCTTGTCGGTCATTACCCCTGCGTCGCCCATCGGCCGGGCCTTGCTCGGCAGGCGCGCTGGGGACATCGTCGAGGTGACCACCCGTGGCGACGTGCGCGAGTGGACCATCGTGGACGTGAGCTGAACATCGCTAGGGGCGACGTGGAGAGCCGGATGAACTTTGCGCCCTCGCCGACTCAGGCCCTCGTGCTGTGGCGTCTGTTGTTCACCGGCGAACAGCCCCCGCAGTCGCGACTGCGTCCGGCGCTCTCGCACAAGGACCGCCGGGCGCTCGTGGCGGCCGGGCTCCTCGAGGCCGAACGGCGCGGCCGCGTCACGCACCTCGTGCCAAGCGATCAGGCGTGGGACTGGGCCTTAGCGCACCTCGACGCGCCGCTGCCACGCTCCGTGCACGCGGGGCCCGTGTTGCAGTGCGTGCTTGCCAAGCTGCAGACGCTCATGCGTGCGTATGATATCCCGCTCGCCGAGGTCGTCGGCGGTGCCCGCCCTGGCGCCGCGCCTCGTCGTCGCCCCCATGCCACAGGGCCCGCCGCCAGCGCGGAGCTCATCCCCCTCGTCCGCGTCGCCTGCTTGCGCCTGAGCGGCGGACGCACCAACGCGCGCGTGCGCCTGACGGCTCTGCGTGCCGCTTTGTTGCACGTCGGCCGTACCGCCCTCGATGATGCGCTCTTGGCTATGGAGCGAGGGGGCGATGTGGTGCTCATGACGCTCGACAATCCCGCCGAGCGCAAGCCCGCCGACGAGCGGGCGGCGCTGCATGTCGCGGGCGAAACCCGTCACCTGGTCTATCTAGCGAGGTAAGCGCGTATGGATGCATCTTTGGCCCTCGCCGGCATCGATCTGCAGTGGACGACCCACTCGCACGCGGTGTGGCGTGATCTCGCGCATGACGTCGCGGCGCTGCATGGCGGCGTGCGGCGTGAGTTCGGCACAGCTCTGACCGCGATGCAGCTCGCCTTCGACGACGCTTCGCCGCTTGGCTGGATCGTCGTTGGTCCGGCCGGCGCCGGCAAGACGCACCTGCTCTCGGTGTTGCGGCGCGAAGCGTTTCGCAACGGCGCGGCGTTCATCTTTGCCGATATGACCGACGTGCGCGACTTTTGGGGTACGACTCTGCTCGGCTTTCTCGAGTCGCTGCGCAAAGCCGATCCCTCGGGCGTTGATCAGTCGGCGGCGCTCGTTGGCGGCCTCGTCGCGGCGCATCTGCCGAAGGAGCGCGACGCAGCTGCGCAGCTTGGCGTGGCGCGCGTCAACGAGGTCATTGGGCTCGCACGTCGGCTGCTCGGGGCGCTCGCCCGCGTCGAGCCGACCGCGACGCAGCGCTTTCAGGACGCCCTGCGTGCCCTCGTGCTCATGCAGAGCGAGGACTTCGACCTGGCGAACCTCGGCTACGGCTGGCTGCAAGGCTCGGATCTGACGGATGCGGAGCTGCGGCTCGCCGGCTTCTCGCAGGCACCGGTCGGGGCGCGTGAGACTGTGCGTGCCTTGTCCTGGCTGCTCGGCCGGGGCGGCCCGACGGTCTTGGCCCTCGACCAGCTCGACGCCTTCGTGACCGAGCACAGTGTCATGGCGCGCGGCGCGGCCGACGACGCCCTCGGCGCTCGGCAGCAAGCGTCGCGCAGCATTATTGAAGGTATCGGCGCCGGGTTGGCGGAGCTGCGCGACGTGACGCGGCGCACGCTGGTCGTCGTCTCGTGTATCGAGGCCACGTGGCAGGTGCTCAAGGAGACCGCCCTGCGCAGCGCGATGGATCGCTATGAGGCGCCGCGCACGCTCGGAAATCTCGCGAGCGCCGATGTGGCCGCGGCTCTGCTCGCCGCGCGTCTCGGCCCAGCTTACGGCAAGCACGGCTTCTCACCTCCCTATCCGACCTGGCCCTTTTCACCGCGTGTCTTGGCGGAGGCCGCCCACCTCTCGGCGCGTGAGTTGCTCAAGCGCTGCGACGCGCATCGGCGCCGCTGCCTCGCCGAGGGCGCGGTCGTCGAGCTCGAGGCGCTCGGCGCCGAGGAGTCGCCGCTGCGGCTTGCCGCCTCGACGCCCGCCGAGGGCGCACAACTCGACGCCGAGCTTGCGCAGCTCCTGCGCACGGCTCCTAGCGCCGATGAGCTCGACGAAGAGGAGCGTATGCAGGCTTTGCTCGTGACCGCGGCGCACGTCGTAGTCTCCGAAGCGGATCTGCCGCCGCACCTGTCGGTCTCGGTTGACGAGGCGTTCCCGACGCGCAAGCGTTTCGCGCCGTTGCATGCCCGTATTCGCATCGTGGACTCGGCCGCGCTCGATCGGGAGGTGCACGTGTGTCTGCGCGCTATCGCGCACGACAATCCAGTCGCCTATCAGGCGCGTCTCGGCGCCGCGTTGACGGCGGCCGGCATCGATCGCAACTTGCCGTTTCGACACCTGCTCGTGATCCGCGAATCGCCGCCCCCGGGTGGGCGCAAGTGCGTCGAACTCACTTCGGCCCTGCGCGCCGCGGCCGGGGCCTTCGCCTCGCTCGCCCCACTCGAGCGCCAGACGCTGTGGGCCGTCGAGCAGCTTCGCGCCCGTCGCGCGGGCGAGGCGGCCTTCGAAGCGTGGTTGCGCGCTCGGCGCCCGGTCTCGAGCCTGTCCGCCTTCAAGCGTCTGGCGGCGTGGGTGCAAGGCGGCGTCGTGCACGGGGCGGCGTCGGCGCCTGCAGCGCGTGCGTCTGCGCTTTCGCCCACACCTGCTGCAGCCCGCGTCGCGCGGTCGATTGGACAGGGAGTTCTCGACGCTGGCGCCGGCTCGGCTTTGGGCGCCGCGTCGCCGGGCGCGTTCGTGTCGCTCGGCCGGCAGCTCGAGGGCGACCGGCTCACCGAGCTGTGCGGCGTGTCACTACGGACGCTCGCCGCGCACGTCGCCGTGCTCGCGGGCTCGGGCGCGGGCAAGACCGTGCTCCTGCGCCGCCTCATCGAGGAGCTCGCGCTCGCGGGCGTGCCGTCAATCGTCGTTGATGGCAGTGGGGACCTCACTCGGCTCGGTCAACGCTGGCCGTCCCCGCCGCCGTCTCTCTCGGTCGAGGAGCGGCGACGGGCTGTGCGGTACCACGGCACGAGCGAAGTGGTGGTCTGGACGCCCGGCCAAGCGGCGGGTCACGATCTGCCCCTTGCGCCTGCGCCTGACGGGACGCCGCTCGACCCGCGTATGTTGCTCAATGCGTCGCCGTCTGGGCGCACCCGCGTCTCGGTGCTCTCCTTGGTGGGTCTGCCGACGCTCGGCGCGCGCCAGCAGGCCGTGCACCACTTGGCGGCTGCGCTCGCGACCTGGCTGGCCGAGGCTCAGCCCGCTTTGGCGCACGGTCTGCGCGGTGTGCTCGTCATCGACGAAGCCAAGGACTTCCTGCCGGTGCTCGGCCGCCCGCCGTGTCACGTCAGCCTCGAGCGCCTCATGAACGAGGGTCGTGAGCACGGCTTCGGCGTGATTCTGGCGACGCAGGCGCCACGTCGGATCGACCCCGCCGTCGTTGAAGCCTGTGCCACGCAGATCTTTGGCCGTACGAGCTCGCCCGCCGCCATCACGGTAGTTATGGAGTTCCTGCGCAAGCGCGGCGGCGAGGGCGCTGATGTGGCGCGGCTCGCGCCCGGTCACTTCTATCTGCACAGCGCCGATAGGTCTTCACCCGCCCGCCTGCGTGCGCCGCTGTGCTTGTCGTGGCATGCGGCAGCGCCTCCCGATGAGGCTGCGATTCTCGCCGCTGCGGCGGCGAGCCGGGCGAGCTCTGGCACCGCATAGCGCGTCACTTCGTGCGACGCCGATCGATCGGCAATCGCGACCGCTCGTTAGGCGGGGTGCATTTCGAGCGCCGAGTCGGGCGCCGCGAGCAGGGGCGGGGCACCGAGGCGCTCGCTCGCGCAGCCGAGTCGGCGTTCGCAGGCCTGCGCAGCGCCAAGCAGGGCAACCTCACAGTCCGCTCTCGCGACGAGCTGCATGCCGACGGGGAGGCCGCAGGCGTCGAGACCGACCGGCATGCTGAGCGCCGAGAGGCCCAAGAGACTCACGACCGAGGTGTTGCGCAAGGCCATGCGATTGGCGCGGCGGTAGGTCTCGAGGTTGCGCAGCTCCGCGACGGTGGGTGGGGTTATGGGGACGGTCGGCGCAGCGAGCACGTCGACGTCGAGCAACGACGTAGCGGCGCGCAGCGCGAGCGTACGAAGCCGGGCTTTGCGCCGCAGGTAGTCGGCCGCTGACAGCGTGGCGCCGTCGCGCACGCGCTCGGCCACACTCGGGTCGAGGGCGTCGAAGAGCCGGGGAAAGTTTTCGTCGATGAAAGAGTAGCATTCAGCGGCCGTCAGGCCACCCTGGCGAAAGCATTCGAAGACTTCGTCCGCGTCGTCGAGATCGAGCGGAACGAGGTGCGCGCCGCCGGCCTCGAGCTCGTGCAGCGCCTCGTGCACCGCGGTGCCTACGCCCGCCGAACAGCCGTGCCAAAAGAATTGCTCGGGCACCCCGATGCGTAGGCCCGCAAGCGCCCTGCGCTCGGGCACCTGCACCTCACGGCCGAGGGCGCGCTCGAGCGCGGCAAACGCGAACGCCGCGTCGACGGCGCTGCGGGCGAGCAAGCCCACGCTGTCGAAGCTCGAGCTCAGTGGGAAGATGCCCTGCATTGGCCAATGGCCGGCCGTGGTCTTGAGACCGACGCAGCCGCTCATGCTGGCAGGGATACGTACCGAGCCGGCGGTGTCAGTGCCGAGGGCGATGAGGGCCGAGCCTTCGACGACGCTGATGCCCGCGCCCGCCGACGAGCCGCCCGGAACGCGGTGGCCGTCACGTGACCAGGGATTACGAGGCGTGCCCCAGTGCGGGTTTGTGCCGAGGCCGCCAAAGGCGATCTCGACCGTATGCGTCTTGCCGACGAGCGGGGCGAGCTGCGCGCGCAAGGCCGCGACGAGAGCGCCGTCGACCTCCCAGGGGCCGCCGAGCCGCGTGGCCGTGCCCGCGTAGGTCGCGAGGCCGCTCACGGCGAAGAGATCCTTGACCGAGATCGGGATGCCTTGCAGGAGGCCGCGGTCGTGGCCCCCGGCAAAGGCGGCATCGGCAGCCATCGCGAGCTCAAGCGCCAAGGCGGGCGAGGGCGTCTTGTAGGCGCGCGTGACGCGCTCGAGGTCGGCCTGCCGTGCAAGGCACTGCTCGGTGAGCGCGAGCGCCGAGCGCTTGCCGCTGCGCAGCTCGCGCGCCAACTGCGGCAGGCTTGGGAGGCTCGACCATGTAGGGCTGGCACGCACGTCGGCACCCTCATCCCCGAAGTGTGGTCGCGGCGCAAGCGACGCCTACGCCGCAGCGCGTTGCGCGCCGTGTCGCGCAGTTGTGGAGCCGCGCGCGCCCCGTGTATCGTAGGTGTCGAGAGGACCCTTCGAACGTGAGCTTCGATCCCGACTACCTCGAGCAGCTCGTCGCCTGTGACGCCGCCCTTGACGCACTCGGTCATGCCGAGCGGGCCTACGCCGAGCTGCCCCACGATCCAACTGTGCAGAGCTACTACGGCTTTCTCATGGCCGCTGAGCGGGGGCGCCTGCGGCACGGTCTCGAGCTGTGCGAACTCGCCCTCGGCGCGCCCGAGCACTCCGTGCTCGTCGAGCTCAATGCGGCGCGGGCGTATATCAAAGCAGGCCGCAAGCCTGACGCGGTGCGGTGTCTCCAGGGTGGCCTTGCGCGTGCGCCGGGTCATGTGTTGCTCGTTCAAGAGCTCGCGCGCCTCGGCACGAGGCAGGCGCCAGTCCTGCCGTGGCTGCCGCGGCGAAGTTGGCTCAACAAGCAGCTCGGCTTGATCGCCGTACGTCTCGGGCTGCGCTAGGGGGGGGGACCATGGCCGCGCGAAAGAAAATCCTAATCGTCGATGACTCATCGACCGTTATCCTGATGGAGCGCCTGTTGCTGCAAGCGGGCGGGTACGATTTTATTTCCGCCCGGGACGGGCAAGAGGCGGTGGAGAAGGCGTCTACGGACCATCCAGATCTCATTCTCATGGACGTGATGATGCCTCGCCTCGGTGGTTTCGATGCCTGTCAGCGGATCCGGCAGAACCCCGAGACGAGCGACATTCGCATCATCATGGTGACGACGCGCAGCGAAGGGCCGCAGATGCAGCGTGGCTACGAGAGCGGCTGCGACGAGTACGTGACCAAACCCATCGACGGCCTCGAGTTGACGACCAAGGTCCACAATCTGCTCGACTAGCCGCATGAGGACGACGCGATGAGCTCCAACCCAGGTGCGCAGGTGCCGCCACCGGCGGTCGGACGGCACTACTTGCTGCCCGGCCAGCGCGTCGTCTCGAGCTATCCCTACGAGATCACCACCGTGCTCGGCACCTGCATCGCCGTGTGTCTGTGGGATCCGCACAGCGGCGCGGGCGGCATGAATCACTACCTCTTGCCCCATCGGCTCGATGGCGAGGCATCGTGGCGCTTCGGCGGCACGGCGATACCCGGTCTCATCGCCGAGGTGCGTTCGTTGGCGGGGCCGCATGCCAAGCTCATGGCCAAGGTCTTTGGCGGCATGCAGGCGCGGCACGGCACACCGGTCTCACGCGACCTCGGGCTCGGCAACGCCAAGCTGGCGTTCGAGATCCTCGAGGCCGAGCACATCCCGGTGCTCGCGAGCGATATCGGGGGTCTGCGCGGCCGTAAGCTCATCTTCAGTTTGCCGCAGGGCGAGGCCTTGGTTAAGTACCTTTGAGGAACTCTATGTGGACCCTAATCGTTCTCTCCAGTCTTGCGGCCCCGGACCCCGCGCTCTATGCCACCACCCTGCGCACGGCGCTGCTCGCCCCGCGTGCGCCCGCGGTCGCCAAGGCGCCGACGGCGACGCTCGGGACCGCCGCACCGATGCGGGCGACGCTGCTCGAGCTCGCCATCGCCAGCGACGGCGCGGTGCGCACCGAGACGCTCCTCGTCTCGAGTGGCGGCGCGGACGTCGATGACTTCGCGCGTAGTCTCGTGCTCGCGAGCGAGCCATTCGTGGCCCCCGAAGCCGAGCTCGCGAGCGCCAAGAAGCTTGCGACCTGCCTCGCGCGCATCAGCGTGGCGCTCGGCAAACCGAAGGCCAAGGTGGATGCGCAGGTGGCGTGCTTTGCGCCCGATAGTGTCGTACCGAAGACCGCGGGCGTAGACGCGACACTCGGCGCTGCCACGGACGCCGGCGCCGAGCTCCTCCTTGGTTATGAGCGTGAGGGCGCGGGCGACTTCGCCGCCGCGCGCTCCTTCTACGAAAAGGCAGCCACCCTCGCGCCCGGCTGTGACCTTGCGGCGCGCGCTGTCGGCCTCGCGCTGTTGCGCGCCAAGCGGGGCGCGGCAGCCATCCCGTTTCTGCGCGCCTATGTCATGGCGCGCGCGCCGGCCCCCGACGCGATCGTCTACGGTCGCGAGATCGAGCGCTTCGAGAAGGAGCAGGCGGCACGTGCCGCCGAGTTCTCGCGTGTGCGGCCGCGCCTCGCCAAAGAAGAGTTGGCGCTCGGCGTGCGCAAGGGCTACGCGCTGCTCGAGCCGTGTCTCGCCAAGGCGCGGCAAAAGCAGCTCTTGGCCCTCGGGGCCGACACGCTGCTCGTCAGCTTTCGCATCAACAAGGACGGTAGCGTCGAGGCGCCGCAGCTCAACGGCCCCGAGAAGTTGTTGATGACCGACGCGGCCGAGTGTCTCGAGGGCGCGCTCGCCGCCTGGCGCTTTCCGCCCTACAGTGAGGGCTCGACGATCTCGGCGCAGCGCCTGCCCATCAAGGTGCGCGGCTCGTCGCCGCCAAGTGCGGTGGCGTCGGTCTCGGCGGGTGGCGGCGCGGCGGCGAGCGGCGAGCGCGCGGCGCCGCCCGAGGACGAGCTCACCTTCTCGCAGTGCGAGCGTGGCGCCGAAGAGGTATCGAGCTACGTCGCTGAGCACCAAGCGAAGGTCGCGGCGTGCCTCGCGACCGAGCGCCAGCGCGAGCCGAAGGCCTCGTGGCCCGAGGCGATCACGCTCTCCTTCGTCATCGACGCGGCGGGGCCGGTGCGCGGGGTCAGCATCGATCACCGCTTCTTTCGTAGCGGACCGCTCGCTACCTGTGTGGCGGGCGCGCTCGCCGGCTCGCTGCCTGCGTCGGCCGGTGCTGATTGTCCCGCCGAGCTGCCGATTGATCTGCGTCGGTTCGTCGAGCATTGAGCGCGCGGGCGCCTGGGCGGTTCGCGCTGGCCAAAACCAAGTCTTTGCACTCGGTTTCAGATCCGCTAGTATCCGGGCGCGGTGGCTCGTGGCCATTCGGTCGCAACGGAGGAAACATGTTGGGTAAGCTTGCTGAGTTTTACAACCAAGGTGGGCCGTGGATGCACCCCATCACGGCGCTCTGGGCGCTGTCGATCTCGATCATGATCGAGCGCACGTACCAACTCATGTTTCGCATGAACACCAACGCGCCGCAGTTGATGGCCCAGGTGCAGAAGCTCGTGCTCGCCAACAACATCGACCGCGCCATCAAGCTGTGCAACGCCGCCCCGTACGCGGCCTTGCCGAAGGTCATCAAGGCCGCGCTCACACGCGCCAACAAGGGCGAGATCGAGATCTCGAACGCGCTCGAAGAAGCGTCGGTCGAGGTGTTGCGCTCGATTAACAAGCGCACGGCGCTCTTGCCCAACCTCGCCAACATGGCGACGCTCTCCGGACTGCTCGGCACCATCGTCGGCCTCATCGAAGCGTTCACCGCGGTCGCCTCGGCCCCCCCCGACATGAAGAGCCAGCTGCTCACCCAGTCGCTCGCCATCGGTCTGAACGCCACCGCCTTCGGGCTCATCGTCGCCATCCCCGACCTCGGCTTCTTCATGTGGCTGAGCTCACTCGCCAAGAAGATCGTCGAAGACATCGACCAATACTCGCTCAAGATTCAGAATCTGCTCGTGGCGCGCGGCAAGCAGCCGCACTCGGCTCCGCAAGGCGACGGCGGAGCGCAGATGCCGGCTGGGGCCGAGGGCTAAGCTTTTAGCGCGCGAGAGTGATTCATGTCCTTCAATCCATCCAAGCGGCACAAGGGCGAGGAAGAGGGCGAGCTCAACCTCAACCTCAACCCCATGATGGATATGTTCGCGGTGCTCATCCCGGCGCTGCTCATGATGTCCGTCGTCGTCGAGGTGTCGATCATCGACATCTCGGCGCCGTCGATTGGCGGCGGCGCGCCACCGCCGAAGGGGGATGAGAACCAGAAGCCGCCGCTCAACCTCACGGTGACCATCAACGACACGGGGTATGTGATCTCGGGTGCCCAGCCGATGCCCGGTGTCAACCCGACCGAAAAGGGCCCGACGATCCCCATCGTCGAGCGCACCATCCTCTGCTCGCGCTATCGTGGCACGGTGCCGCCGCCGCGCGCCAAGAACAAGGATCGCGCCAAGTGCGACGCCAAGAACCCGTACGACAAGAAGAGCTTCTGGGTCTATGATGTCGAAGAGCTGACGCGGAAGATTGTCGCCATCAAGGAAGCCTTCCAAGAAGAGCACCGCATCATCATCGCCGGCGGCGCGGCGGTCGAATACGAGCCCGTGGTAGACGCCATGGACGCGACGCGCGACATCAAAGAAGGCAGCGGCGACATCCGCAAGCTCTTCGATGAAGTCGTGGTGAGCCCAGGCACCTGAGAATCGACAGAGGACGGAGCAGCGCATGAGCAACGGCAATTTGCCCCCAGGGGCACCAGGAGCTCCTGGGGGTCGCGCACCCGGCATGCCCGGCGGACGTGCTCCAGGCTTTGCCCCTGGCGCGCCGATCGGGCCCACGCCTGGCGCACGGCCGATGGCGCCCGGGATGCCGGGACCGATGGGCGGTGTGCGTCCGGGGATGATGCCGGGCCGGCCGGGGATGCCGCCGGGGATGGCACCGGGGATGGCACCGGGGATGGCACCGGGTCGGCCGGGGATGCCTGCAGGGATGCCGGGTCGGCCGGGGATGCCTGCAGGGATGCCGGGTCGGCCGATGATGCCCGCTCCTTTGGGCATGCCGGGAGCGATGATGCCGGGCGCGCCCGGCATGGCGCCGATGTACGGCGGCGGCGGCGCGCGACCGCCCGGTCCCGGGCCGGGCGGGGGGCATGGCGAAGAAGACTTGCCGCCCAAGAAGAAGAAGGAGCGCCCGCCCGAAAAGAAGCTCGACATCAGCATCAACTCGCTGCTCGACATCTTGAGCGTCATCCTCGTCTTTCTGATGAAGAGCTACTCGACCACCTCGGTGCAGATTAAGCCGTCGCAAGACCTTCAGGTGCCGTTCTCGCAGTCGGCGCTGCTCGTCGAGGATTCGACCGCGGTGACCGTGACGCTCAAGAACCTCATGGTCGATGACGCGCCCGTGCTCACCCTCGATGGCGGCAAGCTTGCCGATCAAGACACGAGCACCGGCGGCCTGCTCATCGAGCCGCTCTTTCAGAAGCTGCAGGACGAAGTCGCCAAGCAAAAGAAGATCGAGAAGAAGAACCCGACCGCGAAGTTCAAGGGCATCGTCACGATCATCGCCGATCGCTACGTGCCTTTTCCGCTCATCACCAAGATCATGTACACGGCCGGGCAGGCCGAGTACTCGATGTTCAAGTTCGCGCTCGTCAAGTCTGAGCGCCCGGGCGGCTGATCGTCGTTATCCCCTCTGACGCGGCGTGTACGCTGGCAACCGCTGGCAACCGTTGGCTGCCGCGAAGCGCCCACGTCAGGGGGAGAAGGAGTCGAGGCGCCGGTGTACGCTAACGCGGGGCCGCGGTGGCCGCGGCTGCCTCGCGATAGCCGTGCCAGTCGGTGAACAGCGCGATGATGCCTGAGGTGAGGGCGAGCGAGGCAGCCCCCGCGAACGAGTAGTTGGCGAGGTTCTTGTTGCGCGTGGCCTCGTTGCCGATGCTCACCAGCGTCGCGCCTTCGATGAGCTGCGTGCGCGCGGTGGTCACCTGGTCCTGGTAACGCGACTCGGCACCTTTCATGAGCAGGCCGAAGACCCCGCCGGCAGCCCCGACCACCACGGTGGCGGCGGCCCCTGACCAAAAGACCCACTGCGGCAGGGGCGGCGGGTTCAGGCGCAGCGCCATCTCTTTCGGCACGCCGCGCGTGGCACCCTCGCGCAATTGTCGGTCGGCGAAGAGCTGCTCGACGGCGGGTCCGATGGCGGCCAGGAACTCCTCGCCCGACCCGGCGGCGAGGCGTTGGTTCACGGAGCCGACGACGCGCGCGTGTTGCTGGTCGATGCGCCGAACGATGAAGGCGAAGCCGCTGTCCACCTTAGCGAGCTTGCCCGAAACGAGCTCGTCGACGCCGAGTGCGCCGGCGATCTCGGCGAGACAGGACTCACTTTCTTCGCAGCCCATGTACTGCTTGTTGGCCTCGTGTGAAAGCATGGCGCGAATTTCGTCCATGCCGATGGCTGAGACGCCAGCGAGCTTGCGGATCTCGGCGAGGAGGCTGTCGGTGACCACGGCGCCGGTGTTGATGTCGACGCCCGACAGGTCGAAGTCGTAGACCGCGACGCGCAGGGCCGGCGCTGCGGCTCCGGCGCCCACTCGGCTCGCGCGCGGCGCCGCGGCGCCAGCGGGGGCCTGCGCGGCGATGGCCGCGCGCGTCTCCGCCATGCCGGCCGCGAGATCGGCAGCCTCGGCGTCGCGGGCGGCGCTCGCATTCGCGGCGGGCGGCGCGCTCGCACGACCGGCGGGCGCGGCGGTCGCGCTCGACGTGGCCGAGGTGGGCGACGGCGCTGCGCTCGCCGTGGCCGGGGTCGCCGCGCCATCGACGAACGCGAGCGCGGTTACCCCGGCGGGCAGCTTCTTCTGCAGCTTCGCGACGACGGCCACCTTGGCGTCGGCTCTTAGCACGAGCGTGTGGGCGCCCTCGGCGAGCTCGACGCCGGCGCGTGCGAGGCGAGCGTAGGGCGCTTTGCCTTTGGGGGTTGGTTTGAGCGCTAGCGTGGCCTTGGCTTGGGTCTGCGCGTCGCGGACGATCTCGAAAGCGACCGGGCCGGTCGCGTCGCCGCGGATCTCGAAGACAAGCATCCCTGGGCCGCTTGCCTCGAGCGTGACGCCGCTCGCGCCGACGACGTAGGCCGTCTCGCGCTCGAAGGTAACGGTTTCAGGTGTGCCGTTGGCCTTGACGGCACCGGCCTCGAGGACCAAAGCGATGAGCCACATGGAGACAGACATCGGCGCTACCTCGTGCGTGTGCGTCACTCGGGCGTGAGTGAGCAGCTGGCATCATAGTCGCTCATCGGGGCGAGTGGAATAGCTCGCGTGCAGCGGCGGTCGCATTGGGGCGGGGCGGTCGCCGTACCAGGTCCTGCCGCTTCTGCCGAGCCACCCCCTTGGCTTTGTCGCCCTCCATAGGGTAGAGCAGCCGAGCGCGAGTCGGTCATTGTCGCGAGAGACGACTTGCGCAGCTCTTGCGGAGGTCTCTGTGCGTGGTTTCATCCTCGGTCTATCCGTCGCGTTGGCGTTCATCGTCGGTGTGTTGAGCACCAACTGGCTCGTGCCCTACGCAGCCGCTCAGACGGCGGGGCGCTCGGCGTCAGCGGTGGCGAGAACTCCGGAGCCGCCGGTTCCGCCACCGCCGCCTGGCCGCCGTGACGGGGTCGACGCCGATGCCCCAAAGCTCGTCGCGCCGATCCCGAAATGGGAGTACATCTGCTATCGCGCCGAGTTGACCCACAAGCTCGTCGAGGTCGCTAACCAGGCCGGCGAAGAGGGCTGGGAGATGGTGGGCACCGACGGACAGGGCACTCGGCCGTCGATCTGGTGCTTCAAGCGGCGCAAGAACGCGCCCATCGAGCCCTAGCTCCGTTTGGAGCGAGCCGTCCAAGCGTCAAAGCGCGCAGGTCTCGCCCTCGGGTACGCACCCGTGCGGCGCGAAGACCAGGGGCGCCGCGAGCGCCTGCGCGAGATCTGCGTCGTCGAGCCAGCCGTTGTCGGCCATCTTGGCGAGGATCTCGTTGACGCGCAGCGTCCACGCGGGGCTGAGTTCGCCGCGCTCGAAGGTCGTGTGGTAGCGACGCGGGCTCGGGATGAGGCTCGCGAGATAGGCGGCCTCGCGCACGCTCAAGCGGCGCGCGTCCTTGGCGAAGTAGTGCTCGGCCGCTTGGCCAATGCCAAAGACGCCCGGTCCCCACTCGATGAGGTTGAGGTAGATCTCGAGCAGGCGAGCCTTTGGCACCGCCACCTCGAGGCCAAGCGTAATGAGCGCTTCGCGAACTTTGCGGTTGAGGGTCTTCTCGCGCGACAAGTAGAGGTTCTTGGCGAGCTGCTGGCTGATGGTGGAGCCGCCTCGCACTGCGCGTCCGGCGGCGGCGACGGCGAGGACGCTGTTCTTGAGCTCGTCGAGGTCGAAGCCGTGATGGCCGAAGAAGCCGCCGTCCTCGGCCGTCGTGACGGCGCCCGCTACCTCCGCTGGCAACTCGGCGAGCGGCACGAAGCTCGGGTTCTCGCGGCCGATGAGGATGTCGACGCCGCCGGTGCTCTCGTCGTCGAGGTGATGGACGAATGAGCCCGCGGCGAGCGCCGCCGACGCAGGCGGCAGAACGACGTGCAGCGCCGAGAGGTCGAGCCGCGAGGTCACCTCCCAGGTGCTCGGCTCCCGCCACGGGCCCCTGAGTGACACGAGGGCGCGCACCTGACCACCGAGCGCCGGCGCCTCGGGCGAAGGCTGCAGGTCGGGCGGCAGCGAGCGTACGAAGCTCTGCATGTCGGCGGCCGAGCCGGCGAGCTCCGCGGCGATGAGCCCCTCGGTTTGCGGCTCGAGCGTCGCCGCGGCTTCGAGTACGAGGTTGTCGTCGAGCTCGAAGCGTGCGTCGTCGAGCGCGAGCAGGCCGCGCGCCGCGTCCCAGCGCCAGGTGGCGGCCGCGCGCCACGGTAGCGGCCCAAGCGCCGATTCAGCGAGGCTTGGGTGGGCGACCGCGAGATCGGGGCCGTCGGCGTCGAGGTGCAGTGTGAGCAGGCCGTGCTCGTGATCGTAGGCGACGCGGGCCTGTGCGGCCAAGCGCCCGAAGATGTGACGCGCGGCGGCCGCGGGCACGCCAAGATCGGCCGAAGTGGCGCCATCGATGGTCAGGGTGCCTGCGAGTGCATCGCCCGCCTCGGCTCGGCCATGGGCATCGAGTATGCCGCCGTCGGGCAGGCGCGCCTGCGCCGTGGCGACGAGCCCGTGCGCCTCGTGCTCGAGCGTCACCCAAACGTCGTCGAGGGCGAGGGTCCAGCCGGGCGCGGCGTCGTGCGGGACGTCGAGGTGGGCGTGCAGCGCGCTGACGCGCAGACTCCGTGGTCGCAGAACGCCGTGCAGCAGCGCCGCGAGGTCGGGGCGAATCTCGACGTAGCTCGCTTCGATGCCGCCGCGCCGCGCGACGTCGGTGAGGCGCAGCTCCCCGAGCCGCACCGTGAGGAGACCGAGGCTGATTCGGGAGGCCTCGGCGCGCACACCGAAGCGTCGCCCCGTCGCGTCGGTGAGCTGCGCCAGGAGTCGCGCCTGCACGGCGTTGGTCGCCACGAGGGCGCACGTGGCGCCGTAGAGCACGCTGAGCACGGCGCCCGCGATGAGGGTGACACGCAGGGGCAGAGGGAGGCGGGCGAGGCGCAACATGGAGCGTGGCTCGTTAGTGGTTGTTGGCGCGCCGGTCAAGCACAACCGCGCCCCGTAGCCGTACGCGGTGGCGACGTGATACTGGCGCGCCGAGATCGGCCTCGATACACATGGCACTTCTCGGACGTTCGCGCGAGTCGATGATGATGTGGAAGGGAATTTGCGTGTCGCTCGTGGCCGTCGGCCTGCTCGGCTCGGCGTCGCTGGCGCACGCCCAGGTGTTCGTCGAGCCGCGCCGCGCCTTCAAAGGACCGGTGCATCACTTCGACTTTGCCTGGCAGTACATCGACATTCTAGGCCACGTCGAGCCGCCGGCGGTGCCGCTTAGCGTCGGCGAGAGCTCGGCCTTCCGCGCGGCCGGTAACTCCCCTGCCACATCGACAGCCGCGTCCGAGTCTGAGTTGGCGTCCCCACCTGCATCGGAGTTCGCGTCCGCCGCGCCGGCACGAGCCGCCGGTGCGGGCGTGCGGCTGTACTTCTACCTGCGCGAGGTTCAGGCGGCCGAGCGGGCCGGCGCCTTTGTCGCCGAGGCCTACGACTACCTGGCCGCGAGGTTCGACTACGTGCCGCAGCGCCGCTTCGAGTACTTCCTCTACAGCACCTATCAAGAGTTCCTCGAGACCAATCTGTTCCCTCTCTCCGAGGGCGTGCTCGGCGTGACGAGCCCGGCCGACCTGAAACTCACGCTGCCATACTTGGGCGACCACGTGTTGTTCGAGCAGGTGAGCACACATGAGCTGACCCACCAGTTCATGATCCAGAAGGTCGCCACGCGCGCCAAAGAGACCAAGGCTCAAGGCGATCCGCTCGACGCCTTTCCGCTGTGGTTTATGGAGGGTCTCGCGGAGTACTACGCCCATCACGGGATCGATCCCGAGACCGAGATGGTGGCGCGCGACCTCGTCGTGAACCCCGACATCGAGAGGGGGTACGCCCTGCTCGACTTCTTCGACGACGCGCCGTACCGCTTCGGCAACGGGCCGTTCGTAGTCACCTGGACGTACAAGATCGGCCAAATGCGCGTCGCGTTTCTCGAAGAGACCTACGGTGACGGCACTGTGCAGCGCCTCATCGACAACGCGCCGCTGCTCGTTGGCTTGGGCGACTTGCTCGGGGGCGGCGAGCGTGGTCTCGACTTCAAGAAGCTCGTCGAGAAGGTGACGGGCGATGATGCGCGCACCGTCGCCGAACACTTCGAGGAGTGGCAAAAGCGCCGCGCCTATGCGAGCTACTTGGCGGGCTCCGAGACCATCCCCACGTTGCCCGGTATCCGTGAGCCGGGCCTGCTCAACGCCTTGGCCGCGTCGCCAAATGGCGACCTATTGCTGTACCGCGCCATGAGCCTCGAGACCGGGCAGACCGAGCTCTTGCTCGTCGATCCGCTCGTCCCCGACTACAGTAAGGTTGTCGCCGCCGACGGCTCACCCGGCCTCGAGTCGCTGCATCCGGTCTTCGCGCGCAACTTCGACCTCGGGCAAAGCGTGCTCGTCTTCGTCGCCGAGTCGGGCGGCGCCGATGTTCTCTATTGGCAGGGTTACACGCACACGACCGAGCCGCGCCCAGCGTCACCGCAGCAAGAGCGACCGGACCACCGCGTGGCCACGCGCCGCCCCGCGGGCTCGTCGCGTCGCCGTGCCGACCTGCCGCCGCGGATCGAGTCGCAGAGTCCGTGGCGGGCGCACATCACGCTCGGCGAGCGCCAGGGCCTCGAGCTCGCGCCGTTTCACCTCATCGCCGCCGAGTCGCCGGCGCTCTCGCCTGACCAGACGCGCGTGGCCTTCGTTGGCATCGATGAGCAAGGGGTGCGCGATGTTTATGTCGTCGAGCTGCGGCGCGAAGGGACGCGGCTCGTCAAGGTCACCGACGACGTGTGGGGCGAGCGCGGCGTCAGTTGGGGCCCGCGCGGCATCTACTACACCTCCGACGCAACGGCACACGGCAAGTACAATCTGTTCGTCGTGCAGCCCGACGGCAGCGCGCGTGAGCGTCTGACGACCGCGGCACGCGACGCCATGGAGCCCCGGGCGCTCGCCGACGGGCGCGTCTATTTCTCCGCCTACGAGAATGGCCACGCCGACGTGCACGAGGTCGTCGATGGCAAGGTGGTGCGCCGCACAGGCATCGGCACTGGCCTCTTCGACGTGAGCCCCGGGCCGGACGGCGGCCTGTGGGCGCTTTGGCACCGCGGCGGCGAGCGCGTGCCGGCGCGCTTGCTGCGCCAAGACCTCGTCGACTACGGCGCAGACGAGGCCCCGCCGCCCGATGAACCCCGTCTCTTGGCTACACACTCTTTGCAGGGCGCGACGCCGTACCTGTCGCTCGCACCGCAGAATTGGCAGCTCGGCAACCTGATGGGCTTCTTGGGCGCCGGCAGCGGCGTCATCTTCGGCCAGGTGATGGCCACGGCGAGTGACCGGCTGCGCGACCACTATCTGCTGCTCAACGTCTCGATCTATGGCCGCCCAGAGCTCTCGCAAGGCAGCCTGCTCTACATCAATCAGGAGAAGTGGGTGAGCGGCGGCGGCGGCTTGTTCCAGGACCTGCAATTTCGCCTCGACCGCACCTTCGGCAACGACGTGCGTCCCTTCGTCGCCGTCGAGCGCTTCTTCGGCGGCCTCGTGACCGCGCGCTATCCGTTCAATTCTTTCCAGTACGCCGAGGCGGACGTGGCGCTCGGCGGCGTCAAACGCTTTCTCGATACCCCCGAGCAGCGATTGCTCGCCGATCCCATCGCCAACTACGCCGGCCGCGATCTGCGCCCTGATTGGGAAGTCGCGAACCACGGCACGCGTCCGCAAGGCGAGGTCGCGGTGCGACTCGGCCACGACACCATGCGCTACAATCCGTTCACGGGGCCCTTCGACGGCAGCTCGCTCTTGCTCGAGGGGACGTTGACCACGCAACCCTTGCACGGCGGGGTGTTTGGCTCCGTGCGCCTCGATGCCGCCCACTACTTTCATCTCATTGGCTCAGCCAATCTCGCCACGCGCGTCGGGCTCGGCACGGCGCAGGGTGGTCCCTTGGCGCGCCAGTTCCTGCTGCAGAGCTTCGATACCTTGCGCGGCGTCGATTTCGGCACGACGAGCTTTCTGCTCGGCCGCGCCTTCTACTTCTCGACCGTGGAGTTGCAGTTTCCGCTCACCAGCATCGTGCGCGTCGTCTTCTTGCCCAACATCGAGGGCGTCATCGGTCTCGACTTCGGCGCGGCCGGTGACAACGAGACCGAGCTCATCGAGAAGCGCGTGCTCGACCTCGCGCTCGGTACCAACTTCGTCGTCGGGCCGCTCGTCATGCGGCTGCACTTCGCGCGGCCCATCAACACGAGCGCCCGCCCCGACAAGGTGGGGCTCACCGCCCCGAGCACCACGCGTTGGGTGACCAACTTCTCGATCAACTGGCTGTACTTCTGAGCGGGCGCGCCGCCTAACTGCGGCCCTTGTACTCCATCATGCCTTGCATGACCCGCTCGGCGCCTTCGGCGACTTCCTTCTCGTCGCGCAGCTCGTCGGCGCAGTCTTGGCAGACGCGCAAGGTCTTCTTGCCCATCGTCACGCGCACGACCTCGTCGATCTCTTCTCCGCACTCTTGACAGGTGGCCATGGCAAAACCTCCGTCGAGGCTGGCGGCGTCAGGCCGCCATCGCGCCCAAGCATACTCCATTCGCCGCGCATCGGCTGCCCCTTTTCGTCTGCCGAGGCCGCAGCTCGTGGTGATTGCAATCGGCCGGCGCGACACGTACATTGCCTCGCCGTCGAGCCCGCGGGTGGACTCGGCCGCGCACGCTGCATCTTTAGCTCTGAAGGGTGGACTATGCCTCTCGTTGCCATGCGCCAACTCTTGGACCACGCCGCCGAGAACGGCTACGGCGTCGCCGCGCTCAACGTCAACAACATGGAGCAGATCCAGGCCATCATGGAGGCGGCGCGCGAGACCGAGAGTCCGGTCATCGTGCAGGCGAGCCGCGGCGCCCGGCAGTTCACGAACGACGCCTTCTTGCGCCACCTCATGCTCGCCGCCGCCGAGCTCTATCCCGAGATCCCGATGGCCATGCATCAAGATCACGGCAACTCCGCGGCGACCTGCTACTCGGCCATCGCGCAGGGCTTTACGTCGGTGATGATGGACGGCTCGCTCATGGCGGACGCCAAGACGCCCTCGAGCTTCGAGTACAACGTCGAGACCACCAAGAAGGTCGTCGACGTGGCGCACTCGATCGGCGTCACCGTCGAGGGTGAGCTCGGCACGCTCGGCGGCGTCGAGGACGGACACGGCGCGGGTCTCTCGACTACCGAGGCGCTCAAGCACCTGACGGATCCGGTGCAGGCGGTCGAGTTCGTCAAGGCGACCGGCGTCGACGCGCTCGCCGTCGCGATTGGCACCTCGCACGGCGCCTACAAGTTCAGCAAGAAGCCGACCGGCGAAGTGCTCGTGATGACGCGCATCGAGGAGATCCACAAGAAGCTGCCGAACACGCACCTCGTGATGCACGGCAGCTCGTCGGTGCCGCAAGAGCTGCAAGACATGATCAACAAGTACGGTGGCAAGATGAAGCCGACCTTCGGCGTGCCGGTCGAGGAGATCAAGCGCGGCATCAAGCATGGCGTGCGCAAGATCAACATCGACACCGACAACCGCATGGCCATCACCGCCGCCATTCGAAAAGTCTTCGCCGAGACGCCCGAGAAGTTCGATCCGCGCGACTACATGAAGCCGGCGCGCGAGGCCATGAAGCAGGTGGTCAAGGAGCGCATGATCGCGTTCGGACAAGCCGGGATGGCGCCGAAGATCAAGGCCAAGCCGCTTGCCGACATGGCCGCTTTCTACGGTAGCAAGTAGCAGCCGTCTGACGCGCCTTGGTGTATGATCGCGAGTAGTCGGACTCGCGGTTGTTCGAGCTCGCCGCAAGGAATGCTGATGGGCCCTGTGCCGTCTCGTCGTTTCGTACTTGGTGCGGCAATCGCCGCGGTGGGCGTCATCGTCGGCGCCGCGTGTGACCCTGTGCCGCGCGACGCGCGCATGGGCGACGGCTTGCGCGTCAGTCCCGTTGCGCCAGCGCGCGGGGCGCTCGTCGTCTGCGCGAGCGGCGTCACGCTCGCGGGCATCGACGTCTCGAGCTACCAGGGCACCATCGACTGGGGCAAGGTGGCGGCCGCCGGTGTGCAGTACGCATTCATCCGCGTCTCTGACGGCCTGAGCTTTCCTGACGCAAAGTTTGCCGAGAACTGGGTGGGCGCGCGGGCGCACGGCCTGCGCCGGGGCGCCTATCAGTTCTTTCGCAGCGACGAAGACCCAAGCGCGCAGGCGGAGCTGCTGTTGCGCGCGATGGGGCCGCTCTCTCCGGGCGATCTGCCGCCGGTCATCGATGTCGAGTCCACCGATGCGCAGACGGCGGCGACCATGACGACGAACATCGGCATTTGGCTCGACCGGGTCGAGAGCGTGATCCAACAGGCGCCCATCATCTACACGGGCCCCAATTTCTGGAACACCAACGTCAAGACCGCGGCCTTCGCGCATCATCCGTTGTGGGTCGCTCACTGGGGCGCCACGTGCCCCTCGCTGCCGACCGCGTGGAGCGCGTGGCAGCTGTGGCAGAACAGCGCCACCGGTACGGTGAGCGGTATCGGCGCGGGCTCAGTCGACTTGGACGTCTTCAACGGCGACGCCGCGGCGCTCTCGGCGGCGTCGACGCCCGTGTCGGTCTGCGTCGATGGCATTTGCGCGGGCGACGAGACGAGTACGAGCTGCTCACAGGATTGTCCGAGCTGTCGTGAGGTGCCTTCGCTCGGCCGCGTCGTCGACGACCGCGACGCGTGCTTTACGCCGGGCGGCGATCTGCGTTGGCAGCGCTTCGTCGTCGGGTCCGGCTACGACGCTCGCTACGTGTGGACCCGCACCTGGGTGACGGCGCAGACGCTCAACTACGGCCTGTGGCTCCTGCCGTTCGCCGAGGCCGGCTCTTATCGCGTCGAGGCGTTTGTCGAGGCCGGCGCTGGCGATTGGGCCGCCGTGCCGTACCTCGTACGGCATCGGGGCGTCACCGACGTCGTCGTCGTCGATCAGGTGGACGCGGCGGGCTGGGTCTTGGTCGGTGATTTCGACTTTGACGCCGGCGCCGGACAGTGGGTGCGCCTCGATGACGCGGTCGCGACCGCAGCCTCCGCCGGCTACATGCTGGTCTTCGATGCCTTGCGTCTGACGCGGCTCGATCCGCCGGCGCCGGGTACGCCTCCCCCACCGCCGCCCGTGACGCAGCCGCCACCCCCCCCTGGGGATCCGGGCAGCGGCATCCCGCCGGTCGTCGTCGATTCGTCGTCCGTGGCCAAGCCGAGTGACCCTGTGACCCCGGCGACTCCCGCCACCGTGACCGACGTGCCGACGGACTGCGCTGCGGGGGGATGCGCCGCCGTCGAGGTGGCACCGAAGGTGGAGCGGATCGCGAGAGCACGTGGATGCGCCGCGACGGGCCGAGCGCCGAGTGGCGCCGGGTTCGCGCTCGTGCTCGTGGCGCTCGTATCGCTCCTGCGGCGCCGCGCGTCGTTGGCGAAGCGCCAGGGCTAGCGCGAGATCTTCTCCCCCGAACGCGCGGCGGCTCGAGCGCTGAGGCCGCGTCCCTTCCTGGCCCTGAACGTGGTACACTACCCTGTCGAGGTAGGACGATGTCAGACCGCGAGACCAGCCTGCAGGCGCTCAACGACTGCCACACGTTCCCGGGGCCGTTCACGTTTCGAGTGATCGGTGAGAACTCGGCTTCCTTTGTCGCGCGGGTCGTACAGGCCGTCGTGTTCGTGCTCGGCCCGCGCGTCTACCCTCAGGTGAATACGCGGCAGAGTGCCAAGGGCAACCACCAGTCGGTGATGATGGTCGTGCACCTCGCGTCGGCCGAGAAGGTGCTCGAGGTCTACGCCGCGCTCAAGGAAGTCGCCGGCGTGCGGATGCTGCTCTGAGAGGCACCGCGCCGCGCACGCGCCAAGGCGGTCTAGGAGCCTGTCGGAAAAATGACTGCATACACGCTCCCGCTCCCGCTCCCGATTCCGCGCCCGAAAAAAGCGCCGTGCTTGCGGGCAAGTCCGGGAGCGGGCTCGGGAGCGGGCCAATCAAAACGAATTTCCCGACAGGCTCCTAGGACTACGGGACGTGCAGTCGAATGACGACGTCGCCGTGGTCGCGCGCCGCGTCCGCCGGGCCGACGCCTGTCGCGCCGGGACCCGCGAAGCTGTCGATGAGACTGCCGGGCGGCAACAGGTCGCGGCGCGACCCATCGTGGTTGCCGTCTAGCCCGCCGCCGAGCAGCTGCCCTGCGATGCCTGCGGCCGCGCTGCCGATCGAGCGGCGCAGCGCTTCGAGTGCCGCCGCCGAGAGCTGCGTCGCGGGGCTGACGCCGGCGACGCCAGCGAGCGTCGAAGCGCCCGGTCGATCGAGCAACACGGGCGCGCCCGTGGCACGCGGCGAGACGAGGACACTGCCGCTGTCTACGATGAACTGCTCGCCATCGGGTCCGGTCGCTACCCAGAACGCTGTGCCGCGCACGCCGGCGACGGCGTTGTCGCTCGACACCGTGAACTTCGAGTCGTCGCCGACGAGGCTCATGACGCGCGCCCAGACCCGCCCGACCTTGATCGTGAAGCCCTCTTTGCGCGCCGCCGCGGGCGTGCGCTGCTCGAGCTGGTCGAGCACGAGGTGGGTCCCCGGCCCCATGCGCAAGAGTGAGCCGCTCGTTAGGCGCAAGGTCGCGCTCGAGTTCTCGTGCGTGACGACCGTGGCGCGCTCGGGAACCTCGGCGAAGCGCGCAAGCGGCGTGGAGACGCCGCCTACTTGCACCTCCACGTGCCCAAAGACCTGGATGGCCGTAGCGGGCGCCTGTACGGCGCAAAGGGCAAGAAGCAAAGCTGGACTCATGATGGCACCTCAGTCGAACCAGGCGCGTACGCCGGCAAAGACCGCGTGGCGCGTGAAGCTGAACGCGCTTTGGTCTGCGAAGTTCTTGGTAAAGGCGTACTCGGCGTGCAGCTCCGCCCAGCCGAGGCCGTAGCGCAGGCCGACCTGTCCGTCGAGCTGGCGCTCGTGGTTGCCGCCCGCGCTTTGGTAGAGTCTGCGCCAGGATCCTCCGGCGAGAGCTTGCGCGGCGAGCTCGCCGACGAGCGTCGTGTCGGCGGTGACATGCGCGGCGCCCTCGAGAAACTCGGCGCTGCGCAACGTCGCGGCGGTCGTGTTCGTAGTCGCCCAATTGCGCCGACCCTCGAGGTCGAGCGCGGCGGTGACACGACCGATGGTGAGCGTGTCGCGCACGCCGAGGCGTAACGTGACGTTGTCGGGGGACTGTGGTGAGTTGAACAGCATGCGATAGTCGGCGCCGACGAGCAGGCGCAGGCGCTGCGTCGTGCCGAGCGGCAAGGAGCCGTAGAGCGTCGGGCTCATCACGCGCTGGCGGTGTGTCGCAAACGAGTTGGTGAACAGCTCGTCGTAGCGCAGGTCGACGACCGCCTCGAGCTCGTCGAGCCACTGGCGGCCGATGAGCGCGCCGCCGACCAGGGTCGAGGTCCAATCGGCGAGCTGCTTGTCGGGCGATTGCAGACTCGTCACGTGCGCGAAGGCCGATACGGGCCGCCCGTTCGCGGCGTAGGCGGTGCCGAGCGAGGCGTCGACGGCCATGAGCGCCGTGCTGCTCTGCGACGCCTCGGCGACGCTCGACGACAGCAGCATGAGGTTCGAGTCGTAGCCGCCCGAAACGTCGACGCGGGCGAGAGGTCGCCAGGGGCTCGGCGCCGCGAGCTCGGCACGTTCGTCGAGGTGGGTGTTCAATGCCAAGGCCTGCGGCCACGCGGGCTGGCGGGCCAGCAGGTCATTTATCGAGCCGCGTGCGCGCGTCGCGTCACCGAGTCGCCACAGGGCTGTCGTGCGGTGCAGGCGCGCTTCGTCGTCGTAGGGGTCGAGCGCGAGCACCCGGTCGAAGAGGCGCACCGCTTCGCTGTTGTCGAAGAGGCGCAACGCCACGAGACCGGCGGCGCTCAGGGCCTCGACGTCGTCGGGATCGGCAGCGATGGCCTCTTTGAGGCGAAGGGCTGCGGTGGGTAGGTCGCCGCGGTCAACGGCCGCCGCGGCGGCGTCGAGCGCGGCCTGCGCTGCGGTGGCGCTGCCGAGGGCTAGGCAATGGATGAGGGCAAGGGTGATCATGGCGCGGCGTAGACCTCCGTGACGTCGAGCGGCTCACCACCGGTGGCGAGCGACTGCGACGGTGTCATCGATGAGACGGGCAGCAGGAACGCCGAGAGCGAGCTGACGCTCTGGTTGAGGACAACGGTGGTTTGATCGACGAGTGCCGTGCCAAGCGCGTCGGGGTGAAACAGCCGCAGGCGCTGGTCAGGGGCGCCGGCGCCCGGTCCGACGATGACCGTCGCGAGTAGTGTGCCGGCGGCGTTGAGCGTCGTCGTCGTCAGCGCGCCGTGCGTCGGGTTGCTGCTTTGGCACGCGAACACGAGCTGACCGGTGGCGCTGGCCGCCAGGGTGGCTGTGACGAGCACCGTGGCGTCGGCCTCGAGCACGAAGAGCAACTCGGCGTGGTCGGTGAAGCGTGGGAAGATACCCTTGAGCAGGTACGAGACCGTGGCGGTGGGGCAGGTGGCCATTTGCATGAGCACCGGCATGGGTGTGGCGCCTTGGTCGGTGAGGCTGTATGCCGAGATGTACTGCGCTAGGCGGCCAATCTGCGCGGCGGCGAGCAGCGAGCCGTCGGGGAAGAAGCCGAGGCCGTCGACGCCGGTTTGGCCGGCCACGAGGGAGAGCTGCGGGCCGACGGGCGAAAAGTCGTTGAGGCGATAGAGGCCGAGGCCCGGGGTCAGCGCCCCGTCAACCTGCGCTGCGGCGAGCAGGCGGCCCTTCGGATCGAGAGCGAGGCGCGACAGGTTGAGGGCACCGCCCGGTACGAGGACCGCGCGCGCCGTCTCGACGGCGGAGTAGAAGTCCCCGAGCCAGCGGTCGATGAAGGTGTTCGAGCCGCTGTCGTAGCCGACGAGGCGAGTGCCGTCGGTCGTGGCGCGCGCTTCGCTCGGCGTTTGCGGCATGATGCTCAGGCCGCCCATCGGCGCCAGGGACGGTGCAAAGACCCCCGGAGCCATCGCATCCGAGTGCATGGCGAGCGGCCCTTCGAGCGTGTTGACGAGCGCATAGGCGACGCCGGGGGTACTCGCTGTCGAGGTGTAGAGCGGCGCGCTGCTGCCCGGCCCCGTCACGATTTGCTCCGAACTCTGCTCGAGCGTGACCCGCACCTGCCCTTGGCCGAGGCGCTGGTGTGAGCGCACGCCGACGAGTAGTGCGGACGACCAGGCGCTCGAGTCGGCGAGCGCCAGCGGTACGCGCAGTTGCAGCCAGGTGCCGCCCACCGCGAGCACCTTGGCGGGGATGCCCTGCACGAAGGCCTCGGCGTCGGCAGCGAAGCCGCGGCCATAGACGATGAGCACGCCCCCTGGCAGCACGCGCGCCGGGCTCGCGGCGAAGGGCTGCGGGCCGACGACGATCATCTCGACGACCGGCGTCCCGTCGCCAAGCGCGCCCGCGGCGACGGGGTTCCCTATGATGTCCGAGCGAGTCCGCCACAGAGCAGGCGGCACGGCGGTATCGGCCGCCCAGAGCTGTTGGCATCCGGCGTCGACGGTCATCGCCGTCACGGGGACGGTGAAGCTGCCATCGGTTTGCGGCGCCGCGATGGAGGCGTAGCGCGCCGTCGCGTGCCAGTAGATGAGCGAGTCGTACGCGAAGCGCGGCAGCCCGCTGCGCGCATCGACGGCCATGGCAGTGGCGGTGCCCGTGCCGGGCTTGGTCCAGGGCATCGACATGAGGCCGTTGGCGCCGACGGTATCGAGCAGGCTGAATGAAGCGTCGGCCGTGTAGGCGAAGCCGCGCGCGAGGTCGGCCGCGCCGAGCGTGTTGTTCATCGTGCCAATCGTCACCGTCTCGGCGAGCGTTCCTGTCCCCGGCTTGTAGCGCAGCACGCAGCCGTCGAGCACGAGCACAAACGTGTCGGCTAAGGGGTCGCTCTCGAGCCGCACGGGCTTCTTGGCGCCGCAGGCCGCGAGACTCGCGGCGCTGAAGGCCTGCTGATACGTCAGGGCGTGCGTGGCGAGATTGAATTCGCAGTGCACGAGGTTGCCGCCGAGGTCGGTCGCGACCACGGCCAAGGTGGGGCTCGTGCGGCTCGTGACGGGCTCGAGCGCGGCGAGCGTGGCCTGCTCGAGGGTGCCGCAGTCGCTCGCAAAGACGGGTGCCGCGACGCCCTCTTTGGTGTTGACGATCTGCGCGCCCGTCGGGCCGACCGCGATGAGCCAGTCGTTCTCGGGTTCCCACAGCACGCGCTTGGCCCCGCCGACGGCCGCGGCGATAGCGTATGCCGTATCGGTGCTGCCGCTGTGCAGGGTGACGAAACTCGGCTGCAAGACGCCGATGCCCGGCCCAGGCACCACCTCGACCTCGGTGACGCTTGGCGGCGGCAATGGCGTCGCGGGCAGCGGCGTAAGGGTTTCGTCGTACTTGGCGACGAGGGTCGTCTTGCCGGGGAGACCGGCCGTCAAGCCGTCAGCCAGCACGAAGGCGCGTGGCTTAGTGATGACGGCCATGATCTTGTCGTTGTCGCTCTGCGCCACGATCCCGACGCCCAAGGGGGTGCCCATGCTCGGCGTCGGCATGAGCGGCATGGCCCCGACGGCGCAGGCCGAGCTAGAGGCCGTCCATTCCGAGAATACGAGCTTGCCGCCGCCGAGCCAGCGTGGATCGTGGCGCCGCAGGAGGATGGGCAGCTTGACGGTGGAGGTCGTGGGAACCTGAGCGGTGCAGGGCTCGGCGCTCACGGTCACGTCGATCTCGTAGATGCCGTCGTCGAGCCCACTCGGCTGCGTTTGCGGTGCCTGGATGCGCATGGAGCTTTGCGCCAAGAGCCGGCCGGTCGAGGACGCTGTCCCGGCGGCCGTGAGCGTCGCGATGGGGTTGCCAAGTGGGAACGCGGAGAGCAGCGCCATCGCTGGGGCGCCCGGATCCAAGAGACTGAGCGAGACCAGCGTGACCTTGCAGATGTCGCTCGCGCCAAAGTTGGCGACGTCGACGGCCAGCGTGAAACCGGCCTCTTCGATAGGGCTCACGACGGCGGGGCGGCTCGTGACAGCCACGGCCGCGAAGCCCGCCGTCGCGAGCGCGGCGGGGTCGAGCAGACGCAGCGGCACGGTGAGCGTGTTGCCGGCGGCGTCGGCGGCGCTCGCGCGCAGGTCGACATCGCCTGCGCTCCAGCCAGAAAGCGTGATGGAGCACGTCAGGAGCCGACCCTCGACGTCGAGGACGCTCGGCGAGGCGCAGCCTGTCACGGTGATGCCGGCCGGACCGGTCACCTTGAGCGAGGCGGGCTCGAGCGCCTCATTCGCGCGCCAGGTGAGCGTGTAGGGCGCGCCACCGCTCAAGAAGGGCGGTGTCGCGCTCAGCGAGAACTCGGGCGGTGTATCGTCGACGGTGAGCTTGACGAAACCGCAGCCGAGGCTCGGCACTTCGCTGTAGCGTACGAGAAAGTCGTAGACCGTCTCGAGGCCGGCGCGCAGCGCGACATCGCAGCTCGTGAAGACGAGGTCGGGTGCGTCGCACTGCGTGCCGAGGGCACATGCGACCGGTAGCCCTGGATCGCGAACGATCGCCGCGCTATCGAGTGCTGCCTTGGCGACCGCCAGATCGGGCGCGCTCGGCAGTGCTGGCGCCGCGCCGATGTTCAGGCGTAGCCCAGGCGCAAAGGCAGCGGTGAGACCGAGTTCGAGCGTGTAGTCGGTGCCGCCGTATGCGAGCGTCAGGCCGATGGCGCGCTCGGCCGGCATCTTGAAGGTGGCGCCGGTTGTGAACGCCGCGGCCACGAAGAAGCCGGTGTCGTGGTCGACGACGTTGAGCGGCACGTTGCGCACGAGATCGTACACGCCGTCGAACGCCGCGATGACGCTGCCTTCGATGCTCGGGAGGGCCACGAGGTCGATGTCGACGGTGGTCGTCGCTGCGGTGGGCATCACGGAGGCGGCGCCGACGTAGGCAAAGAGGCCGGGCGCATCACCCGTTTGGTCGAGGCCGAGCAAGGTAGCCGCGATCTCGGCCGGCACGTCGGTGCGCAGACTCACCTGCACGACGCCGTCCACGTCGGCGGCGAGGCGCAGCGTGACACCCTCTTGCGTCACATCGACGATCCCGAGCTCGAGCGCGTGGCTGCTGAGCGGCAAGCCGAGGCGCACGCGCGCCATCGCGCGAGGACCCTCGGGCGCGCAGCCGCCAAGCGGGACCCCCAAGGCACCGACGGCACCGACCATGAATGCGATAGCGATAGAACGATTGGCTCGCTGCATGCGCGACCCCCTACAGAGCTGGTACTTGTGGACGTTCGATACTCCATCGGCATTCATCTGACCAGAGGCGCGTGCGCGGGAATGAGGTGTTTGTCAGCGAGGCGAAGGGCGGGATGGTCTCCTCGCAGGACATGCCGGCGGTTGCGCCACGCCGCCCCTGCCTGTTACTCGATTGCGCCATGCACCATGCCAAACGCCGCAAGTCTGTGCGTGCCGCAGCGCCACAGTCCGCACCCGACCCCGTCAACCCGCCGGCCTTGCTCGAGTTCATGATGCGCGATTGGCGCCCGGCGCCGCGCCGTTCCGTGGCGGCCATCGCCGGGGCCGCGCGCTTTCGCGCCCGCCGTAAAGCCTTGTCGCGGGCCTTCCTCGGCCAGACGCTCGTCATCCCGAGCGGCCATGAGAAGGTGCGCGTCAATGACACGACCTATCGCTTCCGCCCAGGCAGCGACTTCTATTATTTGACCGGCAACAAAGAGCCCGACTGCGTACTCGTGTTGTGGCCCAACAAGAGCGGCGGCCACGAGCACGTGCTGTACGTGGAGCCGAATCCGGGCCGCACCGACCCGACCTTCTTCACCGATCGTGCCAAGGGCGAGCTGTGGGTCGGGCCACGCCTCGGCGTTGAGGAGACCAAGCGGCGCTTCGGGGTCGACCGTTGCGCGCCCCTCGCCGAGCTCGCCAAGAGGCTCGCGCGTCGTGGCGCGCCCGTTTGCCGCCTGCTGCGTGGCGTGGATCCGCTGCTCGATGCGCGTTTTGCGAAGCAGGGCCTGCGCGACCAAGAGCTCGCGACTTCGTTGTCTGAGCAGCGCCTCATCAAGGACGCGACCGAGGTGGCGGCGATCGCTAAGGCGGCCGTGGCGACGCGTGCCGCTTTCGATGCCGTCGTGCGCGAGCTGCACGGGGCCAAGAACGAGCGGCAGCTCGAAGCGACGTTCGACAGGCAAGCGCGCCTGCTCGGCAACGAGGTCGGCTACGGCACCATCGCCGCGGCGGGGGCCGATGCCTGCACCCTGCACTGGACCCGCAACGACCGGCCGCTCGACGGCCGCTCCCTCGTGCTCATCGACGCCGGGGTCGAGGGCGAAGATCTGTACACGGCCGACATCACGCGCACCTTGCCACAAAGCGGCGTGTTCTCGGCCGAGCAGCGCGCGCTGTATGAACTCGTCGTCTCGGCGCAAGAAGCCGCGCTCGCGGCAGTGAAGCCGGGTGCCGATTTTCAGGCGCCGCACCGCGCCTCGATCGAGACCTTGACCCGCGGTCTCGAGCGCCTCGGGATCCTGCCGATGAGCGCCGCCGAGGCGCTCGCCGCGGACAAGCAGTTCCACAAGCGCTACACGCTCCACAACACGTCGCACATGCTCGGGCTCGACGTGCACGACAACGCTGCGGCGCGGCCCGAGCACTACCGCCAAGGCAAGCTGCGCGTCGGCATGGTGCTCACCGTCGAGCCCGGACTCTATCTGCAGAGTGACGATCTGACGGTGCCGGCGCGCTATCGTGGCATCGGCATTCGCCTCGAAGACGACGTGCTCGTGACGAAGAGCGGCTATCGCCTGCTCACCGATGTGCCGCGCACGGTCGCTGATATCGAGACGTGGATGCGCAATTTGTGGCGCGAACGCGGGGTAGCCGGATAAGCTTGGGGCGTGTGGATTCGCGCGGGCGGGTGTGGGGCGCCGCGCGCAAGGGGATACTCCCGATGCTTGAGCTCGTCGCTCGTCGTTTCGCCTTGGGTCTCGCCGGGCTGCTCGTCGCAGCCTGCAACAGCCCGCGTGTCGCGCACATCCTCACGCTCGACTATGGCGAGGCGTGCGCCGCGGGCGGGGCCTGTATGCCACCGCTCGTCTGCGGCGCGGCCGGTGTTTGCACGCCGTCTGGGATTCTCAAAGAGGGCGAGGCATGCGTCGTGAGCCTCGATTGCCTGCCCGCGCTCACCTGCGTGCACGGGGTGTGTGCGCCCGGGGGTACCGGCGCGGCCGGTGATCTCTGCACCACGACCGCACATTGCAGCAACGGGTTGCGCTGCGCTTTTGCGTCCTTAGGTGGCGCGTGCGCGGCGGGCGGTGCCGCCTACCGAAATTGGCCGTGCGCCAAGAGTGAGGACTGCTTGGCCGGCCTCTTGTGCTCGCCGCTCGAGGGCAAGTGCCTCATCGACTGGCCGGAGCCCGCGGGCAAGCCGTGCGGCAACGACCCGACGCTCGTTCCCGACCGCGAGTGCGACACCGCGCTCGGTTTCTTCTGCGACCTTGGCGCTAAGGCGTGCGTCGGGCCGGGGCCCGACCAGCGTCCCGTGCCTGACTGGAGCATCGGTTGCCCGGACAGCCACGCGATCGATGGCGCGTTCCGCGTGCTCTTCGAGCCCGGCAACAGCAAGACCGACTATTTTCGTTTGCCCTACCCGAATGATGCGCGGCGCCAGGGTGCGCAGCTCGACCTGACCGGCTTTCCCGTGCCGCCCCCAGCCGACGTGCCGAGCCCGATCGTGCAGCGTTTCGTTGACGCCGCGCGGGGCAATGGCAAGGGCTTCGGGCCAAACGAGGCCGTGTTCCTGCGCTTCTCGAGCCCGCCGCGCTACTGCGACTCGTGTGCCGGCGCGGCGGCGTGCTTGACCTCGTGCATGGGTCAGGGCGCGCAGGCGCCGATCGTCTATGTCGTCGACCTGACGCGCGACGCCGCCCAGTCTTTCCCGGTCGCGCCCTTCGATCCGGTGAGCTACGCCTGGTACGCGACAACGGCGAGCAATCACTATATCTGCGCGCCCTATGTCGCCCTGTGGCCGATCGTCGAGCGGCCTTGGCTCGCGAATCACACCTACGCGGTGTGGGTGCATAGCCGCCTCAAGGGCGTCGCGGCGAGCGTCGATCCCGGCGTCGCGAGTGACGTGGCGATCACGCCCGATACGGGCTTCGCGGCCATGCTCGCCGACAGCGCTCCAGCGGATGCAGTACAGCGCGCCGCGTGGAGTGTCTACGAGCCGCTGCGCGCTTGGCTCGCCTCGGCCCCGACCTACCCGGTGAAGCTGCCGGGGGCGATCGGCCCGACGGATCCGAAGGCCGGCCAGGCGGTGAGCAAGGCGGATGTGGTTGGCGGCACGGTGTTCACCGTGCGTGATCCCACGGCCCTCATGCTCGCCGTTGCCACCGCGGTCGACGCGGGCGCCGCGCCGAGCGTGCACGATCTCGTCGTCTGCCAGAGCGTGGCCACGGCGGCGGCCTGCACCGACCCCGCCACGGCCGCCTTCACTGAGGTGCGCGGCAGCATCGATCTCGCGGTCTTTCAGGCCGGCACCGCGCCCTACTTGGACGAAGGCGGCGCCATCGTCACCGACGCGAGCGGAGCGGTCTTGGCGCAGGGCAGCGTCACCGTGCCCTTCGCGTTGAGCGTGCCCGACGGCGTGCCGCCCGCGGGCGGCTGGCCGGTCGTCGTCTATGCGCATGGCACCGGTCAAACCGAGCGCAGTTTCATCGAGCTCGGCCTGGCCGAAGCGCTCGCGAGCGTCGATGTCGGAGGCACGGGCACGAAGGTGGGTTTTGCAGTCCTCGCGCTCGAGCAGGTGGCGCACGGCGTACGGCGCGGCGCCGCAACGCTGAGCTCGGATCGCTTGTTCTTCAACCTCGAGAACCCCGCGGCGACGCTCGGCAACACGTTGCAGGCCGCCGCCGACGCGCTCGCCGCCGGTCGTGCCCTTGCCCCTATGGACAGCGCCGTCGCCACGGCGCTCGGGCTCGGCGGCCCGCTGCTCGCGGGCGTGGCGACTGGCTTCATAGGCCACTCGCAAGGGGCGCGCGCCGGGGTGCTCGCGATGGCGGTGGCGCAAGGCTTCGCCGAGGTCGAGCTGTCCGGGGGCGATGCGCTCCTCGTCGACAGCATAATGACTCGTCGCTTCCCATTTGACTACGCGAGCCGCATGCCGCTCATCGCCGCTGAGCGCGTGCTCGTGTCGAGCGACCGCCCGCTCGACGGTCGCCGCCATCCGCTCTTGAGCCTGATGCAGGACTACTTCGAAGAAGTGGATCCGGCCAACTTCGCGCCCTCGCTCAGCCGCGCCAACCTCGGCCGCGGCGACAAGAAGAACGTCTTGCAGGTGCTAGGAGTCGGCGATGACGTGACCGACAATCAGGTCGGCATGCACCTGGCGCGACGGCTAGGCGTAGAGTTCATCGATGGTGACGCGAGCGGCCTGTGGGGCGCGGGCGATTCGGTGGTCGTGCCGCCCGTGCAGAACAACGCCTCGGGCCTGACGCTCGTGACCAGCATCCACAAGCCGGCGGCGGGCGGCAACGGGCATGAGGTGCTGTTCACAAACCCGACGGCGCGTGGGCGGGCCGGGCAATTCTTCGGCTCCGCGCAGACCGACGCGCAGAAGATCCCCAAGGTGCCGTGAGCGATCTGTTCGCGCCGCTCGGCGCCGCCGTCATCAGTCGCAAGGGCGCGCTGCGTCTCGAGCAGGGCCACGTCTGGGTGTACCGCAGCGACGTGGTCTCGCTGCCGGCGAGTATGGCGGGCGTGGTCGAGGTTGTGGGTGAGCGCGGCCGCCCGTACGGCATGGCGCTAGCGTCGCCGGACTCGATGATCACGTTGCGTCTCGTGACGCGCGGCAAGACGGCGGTCACCGCGGACCTCGTGCGTGAGCGTCTGGTTCAGGCTTTCGCGCGGCGCACGCAACTCTATGGCGGGGGCGACGCCTTTCGTTGGGTGCACGGCGAAGGCGACCTGCTGCCGAGCATCTTCGTCGATCGCTTCGGCGACGCACTCACGCTGCAAATGCTCTCGGCCGCTGCCGACGCCTGGCAAGCCTTCCTCGTCGAGTGTCTCGTCGAGGTTGCGCGTCCGCGCGCGGTTGTTGTGCGCAACGACGCTACGGCGCGGCGGCGTGAGGGCCTCGCGACAGACATCCAGGTGGCGCACGGCGCCGCGCCTGTCCTCGCCCGCTATCACGAGGGTGACCTCGCGCTCGAGGTCGACTTGCTTGCCGATCAAAAGACCGGCGGCTTTCTCGATCAGGCCACGAACCATGTGCGGGCCGCCGAGTTTGCGCGCGGCGCCGAAGCGCTCGATTGCTTTACGTACCATGGGGGCTTCGCTTTGCAGCTCGCGCGCGTGGCCACCCACGTCACGGCGGTCGACAGCTCAGCCGCCGCGCTCGTGCGCGCCCGCGCCAACGCTGAGCGGGCGGGTCTTGGTAACCTCGCTTTCGAGCAGGCCGATGTCTTTGAGCTGTTGCCTGAGCTGTTGCGCACCGGTCGACGCTTCGATGTGGTCGTGCTCGACCCGCCGGCCTTCGCGAGCAACAAGGCCTCAGAGGACAGGGCGCGCCGGGCCTACAAGGAAATCAATCTGCGCGGCCTCAAGCTCCTCGTGCCGGGCGGCCTGCTCGTGACGTGCTCGTGCTCGGGACGGATCACGCCGGCGGCGTTCGACGAGATCATCGCCGAGGCGGCGCGCGACGCGCAGCGCGATGTGCAGATCCTCGAGCGCCGCGGCGCGGGGCCCGACCACCCGGTGCTCGTCGGCGTGCCCGAGACCGATTATCTCAAGTGCCGGATCGTGCGCGCGTTGTAGTTGGACGCGCGCCGCTGAGCGCGAGGCGCAGGGCCCGCGCCAGATCGCGCGCGGCGCTGGGCTCGCCGCGCTCGGCCACGGTGACGGCGTGGGCACGGTGGGAGCGGGGGTGCAGCACGTTGTGGCAGGGGTGCAGGGCGTCGATGACGACCGCCGCCGCGCGCACGTCGAGGTGATCGACGAGCGCTTGCGCAATCGCCGCGGTGACGTGCTCTTGCAGCGCGAGTCGTGCCGAGCAGGCTTGTACGAGCCGGGCGAGCGCGCCGAAGCCGGCGAGGCGGGGCCCGGGCACATAGGCGACGTGGGCATAGCCAAAGGCGACCGTGAGGTGGTGCGGGCAGACGAGGTGCAGGCCGATCTCGAGGACGACGACCGGTCCGGCGTTGCGGCTGCGGCTGCCGCCGCGCAGGATGGCGGCCAGATCGGCGTGCTCGCCAGCGAGCAGATGTCGGCCCCACAGCTCGGCAGCGCGCGTCGCCGTCGCGCGCTGCTCGCGCTTCTTGCCCGCGCCCAGGGCGGCGAGCAGCTCGACGAACGCGGTCAGCAGGCGCGTACGATCGTGTCGCGGGCGCAGGGCCGTGCCGGTGTCACGGGGCGCAGCGGGGGCGCGGCGGGGCGGGGCGGGGCGCACGCGACGGGACGCGGTCGGGCGACGGGGCGGGGGCGGCGGGTGAGGCGGTCGGGTGGCCATGGGTTCGCCTTGCTGTTTAGCAAGTTGCGCTGCCTACGCCAATTAGCATAGTTTGGTTAGTTGCCATGGATCTCGCTGCGCCGCGCTACATTGACACGCAGTCCGCGCTGCTCGAATGGGTCGAGCATTTGCGCGGCGCCAAAGTCGTCGCCGTCGATACCGAGAGCGATTCGTTGCACCACTTTCGCGAGAAGGTGTGCCTCATACAGATGACGGCGAACGGTGCGGACGCGCTCATTGACCCGCTCGCGCTCGGTGATCTGTCGGCGCTTGCGCCGCTCTTCGCAGATCCGGCGCGGCAAAAGATCTTTCACGATGCGTGTTACGATCTGCTGTGCTTGTCGCGCGACTTTGGCTTTCGCTTCGCGGGCCTCTTCGACACGATGCTCGCGAGTCGCTATCTCGGCCTGCGCGAGTTCGGTTTGGCCTCGATTCTCAAGCAGCGCTTCGGCTTTATCGCCAACAAGCGCTTGCAGCGCTCGGACTGGGCGAGCCGGCCTCTGTCGCCCGACCAACTGCACTACGCCCGCTACGACACGCACTACTTGCCGGAGCTCGCGCTGCGCCTCGCCGAGGAGCTGCGCGGCTGCGGCCGCTACGACTGGGCGCAGGAGGAGTTTGAGCGCTTGCCCGAGATTGCCCTGCGCGTCGCGCCGCGCTCGAGCACGGGCGAGCCCGATCCCGACGGCTTTTGGCGGGTACGTGGCGTACGCACGCTCTCGCCCGCCGCCAAGGGCCGCGTGCGCGCCTTGTTCTTGATGCGCGAGCGCTTGGCCGAGCGGCTCGACCGGCCGCGCTTCAAGGTCTTGAGCGACAGTATCTTGCTCGACCTCGCCGACTATCCACCGCAGTCGCTCGACGAGCTGCCGCGTCCGGGTCTGCGCCGCGCTGGGGTCGAGCGCTTCGGTAACGATATCCTGCGCGCCTTGCGCGACGCGCAACCCGTAAACGGCACAGCGCCGGCGGGCGCGGGACGTCGGAGGCGCTCGGGGCGTTTTCTCGATGCCGACACACGCGAGCGCTTCGATGCGTTGCGTGACATGCGGCGCGCCAAAGCCGAGGCCTTGGGTATCGAGCCCGAGGTGGCGCTCGGCAATGCGGTGCTCGAGGAACTGGCCAAGCACCCGCCGCACACCGTGACCGAGGTGCTCGACTTGCCCGAGCTGCGCGGTTGGCGTCAGCGTATCTTCGCCGAAGCGATCGTCGACTGCCTGCGGTCGAACGCCCCCGTGACGACCTAGCCGGGACGCGCGATCGCGCGATCAGGATCGTAGGCTTGGCGTGGAAGTACTTCCATAAGCCTATAAGCGCCCTCATCAAACGTCATCAATTCGTTCTTAAAATATAACCTTTTGTGGTCCCGACGCGCACTGGATCCGACGCTCTACTTCCTTAAGTTTTCAAGCCTTTCGCCGCGACATCGCTGCTGTTTAGTCTTGACTCATTCCTAGATCTCAGTAGATTTGGGTGGGAAAAAGTGGACTAAAGTGGTGCACGGCGGATCGCCGTATTGGGTTGTTGGCGCTGACGCACGAAAACGGAGCACGGGGCGGAATGTTTCGCGGCTTGCATGAACATACGCTCGATGCCAAGGGCCGCATCAGTCTGCCGTCGCATTTCCGCGACTTGCTCGCCGCCCAAGGTGATGAGCGTGGCGAGCGCCTGATCATCACCACCGGGATCGATCGTTGCCTCGTCGCCTATCCGCCGGCAGCGTGGCAAGCCTTCGAGGCGCGGCTCGCCGGGCTGTCGCAGTTCGACCCTGCAGTCGTGCAGCTCAAGCGCATCTACGTGGCCGGCGCGACCGAGTGCCCTCTCGATAGGCACGGTCGCTTGCTCATACCGCCGATGCTGCGCGAGTACGCCGAGCTAGCGCGTGACCTCGTGTGGGCCGGTATGGTGACCACCATCGAGATTTGGGCCAAGGAGCAGTGGAGCGCGCAGGTCGCGGCGTCGCGGCAGGATCGCCACGCCATCGCGCGCGCTCTGACGGAGCTCGGCCTATGAGTGCTTTGGCTCTACCCATGACGACACCCTTCGCCCACGAAGCGGTTCTCCTGCATGAGGTGGTCGCCGTCGTTGCCGCGGCCGCGCCGCGTCTCATTATCGACTGCACGGTCGGGGGCGGCGGGCATGCGCAGGCGATGCTCGATGCGTGCCCGCAGGCCGAGCTCATCGGTCTCGATCGGGATGCGGTGGCGATCGCGGCGGCGACGGTCGCTCTTGCGCGCTTCGGGGCGCGCGCCCGACTCGTGCACACCCCGTTCTCCGGGCTCGCCGACGTCGTCGGCGACCTCGGCGGCCGCTTGCCCGATGTCGTGCTCGTCGACCTCGGTGTCTCGTCACATCAGCTCGACGTGGCGAGTCGCGGCTTCTCCTTTCGCGCCGATGGGCCGCTCGACATGCGCATGGATACGAGCCAAGGCCAAAGCGCGGCGGAGCTCATCGCGAGCCTCGGCGAGGACGAGCTTGCGGACGCTATCCATACGCTTGGTGAAGAGCGCCATGCCCGGCGCGTGGCGCGCGCCGTCTCGGCCGCGCGGCCACAGACCACCGCGGCGCTCGCGACGCTCGTGCGTCAGGTCGTGCGGCCCGCCGCTGACGGGCTCGATCCGGCGACGCGGACGTTTCAGGCGCTGCGCATGCTCGTCAACCGCGAGCTCGACGAGCTCGGCATTTGGCTCGCGAGCGTGCCACGCGTGCTCGCCGATGGGGGCGTGGCGCTGGCTATCGCTTTTCACTCGCTCGAAGATCGCGCCGTCAAGCATGCGTTTCGCGAGGCGGCGCGTGACTGCACGTGCCCGCGCTCGTTTCCCGTCTGCGTCTGCGCCCACCGGGCCGAGCTCCGCGTTGTGACGAGCAAGCCGGTGCGTCCCTCGGACGACGAGGCGCGTGCGAACCCACGCGCTCGCAGCGCACGGCTGCGCGTGGCGCGTCGCTTGCCGAGGGTGTCATGAACGACCGGCGCATCGCCGCGCGACTCGCGCTCGCCCTCGCGTTGCTGCTACCCGTTGCGGCCGGGTTGTTCAAGGTGTGGGTGCATCACGACGCCGTGCAGCTCGGCTATCGCCTCTCGGAGCGCGAGGAGCAGCGCAAGCTCTTGCGCAATCAAGCCCAGCAGCTCGAGATTGAGCTCGCCGCCGAGCAGACGCCGGCGCGGCTCAACCAACTCGCGCACGAGCTTTCCATGACGCCCCCGGCGCTCGGGCGAGTGTCGGGGGCGGGGCGTCCCGTGGCCCAAACGAACAAGGCGGACAAGACGTCGAAGTTAGCGCCGGCGCCGGCGCCACGGGCGAGCGCGCCGCCGGCGGCAGCCAGTCAAGGAGGCGCCTATGGACGCCCGTGACCGGCGACGCTTCTGTGCTCGCGCCCGCCTGCTGTGCGCCTTGTTGCTCGGCGGCATGGTCGCGGTGGCACTGCGCTCGATGCAGCTTTCCGTGCATCAGCATCAGGAGCTCGCGCGCCTCGCGCGCAGTCAGTACTTGAACGACGTGGCCGTGCCGGCCCGGCGGGGGCAGGTCTACGACCGCAACGGCCGGCCGCTCGCCATCTCAGTTGATGTGCCCTCGGTGTTCGCCAATCCGGCGGCTGTCCCCGATGCGCGCGTCGCGGCGCGCGCCCTCGCGCCGCTGCTCGGTACCGATCTCGACACGCTCTATCAGCGGCTCGCCGGCGACCGCCTCTTCGTGTGGCTCAAGCGACAGGTGAGCCCGGACTTGGCGGCCAAGGTGCAGGCGCTCGGTATTGCCGGCATCGGCACCACGCAGGAGTCGCGGCGCTTCTACCCGAACCGCGAGCTCGGCGCCCACCTCATTGGCTTTACGGACGTCGACAGCCGCGGGCTCGAGGGCATCGAGCGCGCGCTCGACGACGCGCTCGCTGGCGAGCCACAGGTGGTCGCCGTCGAGCGTGACGGGCGCGGTCACGCCGTGCTCGCGAGCGGCCTCGATCCAGATGAGCGCGCGCGCGGGGCAGACGCGCAGCTCACGGTCGATCTGCAGATCCAGCACGTTGCCGAGGAGGCGCTGCACAATGGCATGCGCACCTCGCACGCCCGCTCGGCCCTGGCGGTCGTGCTCGACGTCGCGAGCGCCGAGGTTCTGGCCATCGCGGTCGCGCCGTCGTGGAACCCGAACCTGGCGTCCGAGATCTCCGCCGACCGGCGACGCAACCGCGCCCTGACCGACGTCTTCGAGCCCGGCTCGAGTATGAAGCCGCTCATGATCGCGGCGGCTCTCGACACCGGCGCCGTGCGGCCCGACGCGACCTTCTTCTGCGAGAACGGTTCGTTCACCATCGGCAACCGCACCATCCATGATACGCACCCGCTTGGTTGGCTCTCACTCACGGGCATCATTCAAAAGTCGTCGAACATCGGCGCGGCCAAGGTCGGCCAGACGCTCGGTCGCGACCGGCTCGGCGCAGCGCTGCGCGCATACGGTTTTGGCCGTCGCACCGGAATGCGTTTTCCGGGCGAGGTCTCGGGCCTGTTGCGTGATCCGTCCACGTGGTCGGAGATCAACACGTCGACCATCTCCTATGGTCACGGGGTGGCGGTCACGGCCGTGCAGCTCGCCGCCGCCTATCGTGTTCTCGCGACCGACGGCATCTATCGCGCGCCGCGCCTCATTCGGGGCGTCGAGGCGGGCGGCACCGAGCTTGCCGCGGTCGAGCCGACGAGCGTCGACGTGCGGGTGCTGTCGCCGGCTACCGTGCGGCGGGTGCGCACGATGCTCGAGGCCGCGGTCTCGGCCGAGGGAACGGGTCGGCTCGCCAACGTGCCGGGCTTTCGCGTCGCCGGCAAGACCGGCACCTCGACTAAGCTCGACCCGTTTACCGGAACCTACAGCGACAATCACTACGTCGCCATCTTCGCCGGCTTTCTGCCACTCGAAGCGCCGCGCGTGGTCATCGTCGTCGCTTTCGATGATCCCGAGGGGGACCATACGGGCGGCCTCGTGGCGGCGCCGACGTTCGCGGAGATTGGCGGCGCGGTCATGAGTTATCTCGGCGTCGTGCCGACCCAAGCTGTGGTTGGCGGCGCCGAGCCGAAGCCGGCCGACGTGCCGAGCATCGCCGCTAAGGAGGGCGCTGAACCCATCGCCGCCGAGCCCCCGCGTCCGGGGGCGATGCCGTCCTTTGTGGGCCTCACGGCGCGCCAGGCGGTCGAGCGCTTTGGCGCTGTCGGTCGTGGCCTCGAGCTCTCGCTCACCGGTAGCGGCCGCGTCATCAGGCAGGAGCCCTTGGCGGGCAGCAGCCGCGCCGCAACGAGTCGCCTCAGCCTCGAGCTCGGAGAGTAGGGCGGCGCGATGACGAAACTCTATGAGCTCTTCGCAGGCCTGCCTGTTCGCATCGATGGCCCCGACGTCGACGTGACCGCTCTTGCCTGTGACTCGCGGCGGGTGGTCGCCGGGGCGTGTTTTGCGGCCTTGCCTGGGGCGCGCGCTGACGGCCATGCGTTCGTAACGCAGGCGCTCGAGCGCGGAGCCGCGAGTGTGCTGTGCGAGCGACTGGTCGAACATGGTCGCGCGACCGAGGTGCTTGCGGCGAACACGCGACTCGTGCTCGCGCAAGCGGCGCGGCGTTTCTTCGGGGATCCGAGCCGAGCGCTGTGCATGATCGGCATCACCGGCACCAAAGGCAAGACGACGACGAGCTACCTCGTCGAGGCGGTGCTCGCGGCGGCCGGGCGCACGCCGGGGGTCGTGGGCACGCTCGGCTATCGCTACCTCGCTCAGCACGCATCGACCGGCCTGACCACGCCCGAGTCGGTCGATCTCGTGGCGCTGCTCGCCAAGATGGTCGCTGCCGACGTTCAGGCCGTGGCCATGGAGGTGAGCTCGCACGCGCTCGCGCAGCAACGCGTGAGCGGTGTCGATTTCGATGTGGCGGTCTTTACGAACCTCGCGCTCGACCACCTCGACTACCACGGGACGATGGATGCGTACTTCGAGGCCAAGCGTCTCCTCTTTACGGCGCGCCGAAAAGCGGGCGGCAAGGTGGTCACCAATATTGATGACGCTTATGGCGCTCGCCTCTTCGGCGGGGGCGCCATCGGCTACAGCGCGGCGGGTGCTGCGGCGGCGGACGTCGCGACCGCGACCTTGCACCTCGGCACGAGCGACACCGAGCTTTCGGTGCGCACGCCGCGCGGCCTGCTCGAGCTGCGCTCGCCGCTCGTTGGGCGCTTCAATGTCGACAACATCCTCGCGGCGGTCGCCGTCGGCGAGGCGCTCGGGTTGCCACACGCGGCCGTGGCGCGCGGCGTGGCGGCCCTGCGTGCCGTCCCGGGGCGCTTGGAGCGCGTCAGTGAGCGCGGCGAGCCGGTGGTCATCGTCGACTATGCGCACACGCCAGACTCGCTCGAGAAGGTGCTCGCGGCCGTTAGGGCTTTTACGCGCGGCCGGCTCCTGTGCGTCTTTGGCTGTGGCGGCGATCGCGACACGAGCAAGCGCGCACGCATGGGCGAGATCGTGGCGCGCGCGGTTGACTGGGCCGTGCTCACCAACGACAACCCGCGCAGCGAGCCGCCCGAAGCCATCGCCGCCGCGGTTGAGCAAGGTCTGCGGGCGGGCGGCGCCGCGCCAAGTGCGCGGCCCAACAAGGGCGGCTATCGCGTCGAGCTCGATCGAGCGCTCGCCATCCGCCTCGCGGTCGGTGCCGCTGAACTCGATGACGCGGTGGTCGTGGCCGGCAAGGGGCACGAGACCTATCAGATCATCGGCAGTGAGACGCGGCACTTCGACGACCGCGAAGAGGCACGCGCGGCGTTGGCTGAGCGGCGCCGTGGCGCCTTGCCGCGCGGGAGTGAGGCGATATGACTCGTTGGGACCTAGGCGTGCTTGCGCGAGCCGCGAAAGGTCAGCTTTGCGGAGGGGCGCTCCCATCCGGAGTCGCGGCGGTAGGGACCGATTCACGGTCCCTGCCGCCGGCAAGCCTGTTCGTGGCCTTGCGCGGCGAGCGCTTCGACGGCCACGCCTTCGTGCGCGAGGTCGCGGCGGCAGGCGCCGCCGCGGTGGTTGTCGATGCGCGCGGCGACGAGATGCTCGGCGACCTCGGCGTCCCGCGCCTGGTCGTACCCGACACCTTGGCGGCGCTCGGCGATATGGCGCACGCCGTGCGCCAAGAGCTCGGCAAGCCCGTGGTCGCGGTCACGGGCTCCAACGGCAAGACCACCACCAAAGAGATGCTGGCCTCGATCCTGGCCGAGCGCGGCCCCGTGCATCGCACGCGCGGCAACTTGAACAACCTCATCGGGCTGCCGCTGACGCTCTTCGCTTGGCCGAGCGAGGCGTGGGCGGGCGTGCTCGAGATGGGCATGAGCGCCCCCGGCGAGATTGCCCGCCTCTGTGCGATCGCCGACCCGGACGTGGGCGTCATCACCATGGTCGGGCCGGCGCACTTGGCCGGGCTCGGCACGCTCGACAACGTTGGCCGCGCCAAGGCCGAGCTGTTCGCAGGCCTGCGCGCGGACGCCACTGCCGTCATCAACGCCGACGATCCGGTGCTCGCGCGCGTCGCCGTGCCGCTGCTCGGCAAGCAGCGGCGCCTGACCTTCGGCGCCGGTCGCGCTGACGTGCAGGTGACGAGCCATGCGCCGACGTTCGCCGGGCTGCGCGTCGAGCTGCGGCTCGACGGCGGGTCCCTCGAGGTCGAGCTGCCGCTCGTCGGTCCGCACAACGCCTTGAACGCCGCCGCCGCCGCCGCTGCCGCTCATGCGCTCGGTCTGACGCCCGCGCAGATCCAAAGCGGTCTCGCTAAGGTGTCCGTGCCGGGCGGCCGCCTGCGTTTGTTGCGAGACCTCGCGGGTGGCGTCAACGTCATTGACGATACCTACAACGCCAACCCGGCGTCGATGCGTGCTGCCTTCTCGACGCTCGCCTCGCTCGCGACCGGCCGGCGCGTGGCCGTGCTCGGGGACATGCTCGAGCTCGGCGCCGAATCGCAGGCCTTGCACGCCGAGGTGGGCGCGGCGGCGGCGGCGGCCGGCATCACCGACCTCTTCGCGCTCGGCGAGCAGGCGATGGAGATCGCCAAGAGCGCGCGTGCCGCCGGCACCGATGCCCGCGCCTTCGCAACGCTCGACGAGCTGTTGCCAGCCTTGCTGCGCGTCGTGCGCGCCGGCGATTGGCTGCTCGTCAAGGGCTCGCGCGGCATGAAGATGGAGCGCGTCGTCGCACACTTCGAGGGGAGGAAGGCGTAGCATGCTGTACCACCTGTTCACGGCCTTCATCGACAGGGTCGGCCCGTTCAACGTCTTTCGCTATCCTTCGTTTCGCGTACCGGCGGCGGCGCTCACCGCGCTCATCGTCACCTTGTGGTTGTTTCCGCGTTTTATCGAGCGGCTGCGGCGCTCGCAGTATGGCGCGAGCAACGTGCGCGAAGACACCCCCGAGCGCCACAAGGTCAAGACCGGCACGCCCACCATGGGCGGCCTGTTTATCCTCTTCGCCGTGGTCGGCAGCAGCCTCCTGTGGGCTGACTTGAAGAATCCGTTTGTCTGGACCGTCGTGCTCGTGCTCGTGGGCTTTGGCGCCATCGGCTTCGTCGATGACTACCGCAAGGTGACGAAGAAGGATTCGAAGGGCCTCGCCGGCAAGAAGAAGATCGTCTTGCAGCTCGTCGTGCTGAGCGTGGTGGCGTTGTTTCTCGTCGCCGTCGAGCGCGGCGAGTTGCCCTTGTCGGTTGTGCACTTCGATACGCGACTGTCCTTGCCCTTCGTCGCGACGACGGCCTTTCATTGGGACATCGGTTGGTGGTACCTGCCGTTCGCGCTGTTCGTGGTCATCGCCACGTCACATGGCGTCAACCTCACGGACGGCCTCGATGGCTTGGCCATCGGCCCGACCATCGTGAGCAGCGCCACGTTCTTGGTGCTCGCGTACGTGGCTGGCCTCGTGCTTGTCTTTCACGACGGCCACGGCTGGGTCGACTTCAACATGGCCGACTATCTGCACATCCCGCACATCGATGGCGTCAGCGAGCTTGCCGTCGTCTGCGCGGCCATGGCCGGCGCCGGCATCGGCTTCTTGTGGTTCAACACGTTCCCTGCTTCGGTGTTCATGGGCGACGTGGGCTCGCTCGCCTTGGGCGGCGCGCTCGGCGCTATGGCCGTGCTCACCAAGAACGAGCTGCTGTCGATGATCATCCACGGCGTCTTTCTGGCCGAAGCGCTGTCGGTCATCAGCCAGGTGGCGAGCTTCAAGCTCACCGGCAAGCGCATCTTTCGCATGGCGCCGTTTCATCACCACTTCGAGCTCGCTGGCGTCGCTGAGCCGAAGATCATCGTTCGCTTTTGGATTGTCTCCATCATGCTCGCCCTCGTGGCGTTGGTGTCACTCAAGTTGCGATGACGCTCATCACCCTTCCGAAGGAGACGCGTGGGCGTCTCACCGCTTTGTTGGCCGCGCCGCGCGGGCGCGCGATCGGTGTGCTCGGGCTCGGCATCGCCGGCCGCGCCATGGCCCTCTTGCTCGCGCATCGGGGGGCGAAGGTGCTCGGCGCGGACGCCAAGGCGCAGGTCCCGGCCGCGGCCGAGCTCGCTGCGGCAGGTGTCGAGCTGCGTTGTGGCGCTCTCGATGCCGAAACCTTTTCCGGGGTCGAAGGGCTCGCCATCTCGCCCGGGGTCGACACGCGCCAAGCCGCAGTGCAGGCCACGCTCGCTCGCGGCGTACCCGTGTTCGGTGAGCTCGAGCTCTGCGGCACGCTGCCGGCCAAGGTGCTCGCGATCACCGGCACCAACGGCAAGAGCACGACCACGGGCCTCGCGGGCGCGCTCGTGCAGGCCTGCGGCCGGCGGGCCTTCGTCGGCGGCAACTTCGGCGAGCCCATCGCGGGCTTCGTCGATGGCGGCGGTGCTAGCGACGTGGCGGTGCTCGAGCTGTCGAGCTTCCAGCTCGAGACCGCCTACTCGTTCAAAGCCGACGTGGCCGTGATGCTCAACATCACGCCTGACCACCTCGACCGCTATGACTCGGTCGACGACTACGCCTGCACCAAACGACGGCTGCTCGAGAACCTCGGCCCCGAAGGCACAGCCATTCTGTCGTACGACGATCCCATGGTGCGTGCTATGGCGGCGCACACGCGGGCGCGCGTCCAATGGTTCTCGACGCGTGGGGCATGCTTCCTCGGGGACGGCGCCATGCTCGTCGGCGACGCCTTCGTCGGGCAGGGCGTCGCGGCCGATCTCGGACCTATTGAGCTCGCCCACCCGCGTCTGTTCGGTCGTCACAATCGCGAGAATGCGCTTGCGAGCCTCCTCGCCGTGCGCGCTCTCGGCCTCGCGGACGCGAAGCAGCTCGGGGCCGGCTACGCGGCCTTCGCTGGCCTCGAGCATCGCCTCGAGCTTGCGGGTGAGGTCGGCGGGGTGCGCTACATCAACGACTCGAAGGCCACCAACGACGATGCCGCGGCGATCGCGCTCGCGGCGCTCGACCGGCCGGTCGTGCTCATGCTCGGGGGGCGCAGCAAGCACGGCGGCTATGCCGGCGTGCGGCGCGAGAGCGAGGGCAAGCTGCGCGCCGTCGTCGCCTTCGGTGAGGCACGGCACGAAATCGCCGCAGCCATGGGCGACGCCGCACGTGTCGTCGTTGTCGACACCATCGCCGAAGCCTTCGGTCGCGCGGTAGACCTCGCCAAGTCGGGCGACGCGGTTCTCTTGTCGCCCGCCTGCTCGAGCTACGACGAGTTCAAGGACTACACCGTGCGCGGGCGCACCTTCAAAGCCTGGGTGCGCGCTTTGGCCGCGGGCGCCAACGCGTTCGCGCTCGAGGACCTGCGATGAGCATGGTCGTTGCCGAAGGTCAGGGGCGCGTGGGTACGACCCGCGACACGGGCGTGCGGCGCACAACTGCGCGTCACGAGGGCGCAACGGCCCCGCCGAACGCTCCGGGTGGCGATGTCGTGCTCCTCGGCACGAGCGTCGTCTTACTCGGCCTTGGGCTCGTGCTGGTTTATTCGGCGAGCACCGCGTTCGCCGCCAAGAGATTCGACAACGCCGAGCACTTTCTGACCTATCAGGCGCTCTACGCCCTCGTCGGCATCGTCCTTGGGTTGTGGGCGGCGCGGCGCGACAGCGCGTTTTGGGCCGACAAGGCGCCACTGTTCTTCGCCGCCACGAGCTTCGCCTGTCTGCTCGTGCTCATCCCGGGCATCGGCCGCCTTGCCAACGGCGCGCGGCGTTGGCTCGCCATCGGCCCGTTTGGTTTTCAACCTTCCGAGCTCGCAAAGATCGCGGTCGTGGTCATCCTGGCGTTGGTGCTCGCCCGCCGCGATCGGCGCACCACCAAGGAGCGTCCGAGCTTGCTCGCGCCGGTGCTGCTCGTGCAACTGCCGGTCGTGCTAACCCTCGCTGGGCCCGACCTAGGCACGGCGCTCGTCCTCGAGCTCGTGGCCGCCGCCATGATCTTCGCCGCCGGCCTCAAACCGAAAACCCTGCTCGTGCTCGGCCTAGCGGCGCTGCCGGTGCTCTACCACCTCGTTGTTGGCACGCCTTTTCGTTTGCAGCGCCTGCTCTCGTACATCGACCCTTGGGCCTATCGCTCGAGCGTCGGCTACCAGATCACCGAGTCCCTCATCTCCATCGGCTCGGGCGGACTCTTTGGCGTCGGCCTCGGCGGGGGCAAGCACAAGCTGTTCTTCTTGCCCGAGGCGCACACCGACTTCATCTTCGCCATCCTCGCCGAGGAGCTCGGCCTCGTCGGTGTGCTCTTCGTGCTTTGTGCCTTTGCGCTCTTCGTCTGGCGCGGCTTTCACATTGCGGTGCACGCCCGCTCGCCCTTCGATAGCTACCTGGCCGTCGGTCTCACCTCCATCGTCGGCGTGCCGGCGGTGTTCAACGTCGGCGTCGCCACCGGCCTCTTGCCGACCAAGGGCCTGCCGCTGCCACTCATCAGCTACGGCGGCTCGAATCTCGTCGTTGTCCTCATCGCCATCGGCATGTTGTTGCGCATTAGTCGCGAGACGGCGGGCACGCACGGCAACGAGTCGCACGGGAGCGAGCGATGAGGAGCGGCGCTTCGACCGTGTCTATCGCCGAGCGCACCGCGCCGTTCTCGGTGCTCATCGCCGGGGGCGGGACGGGTGGCCACCTGTTCCCGGGCATCGCCTTAGCCGAGGAGCTGCGGCGCCGCGATCCCGCGACCAAGATCCTCTTCGTCGGCACAGCGCGCGGCATCGAGGTGCGTGCCGTACCGAAGGCGGGCTTCGAGCTCGCGCTGCTCCCGGTCTCGGGCCTACGGGGCAAGGGCGTCTTTGGCATACTGCTCGGCGTCGCGCGGCTGCCGCTCGCTCTTTGGCGCGCCTTGGCACTCGTGCGGCGCGTGCGGCCGAGCGTAGCGGTGAGCTGCGGCGGCTATGCGGCAGGGCCGGCGGTGCTCGCGGCGCGACTGCTCGGCGTTGCGTGTGTCGTCATGGAGCAGAACGCCGTGCCCGGATTCACCAACAAGGTACTCGGCCGGCTCGCGTCTCACGTCGTGGCCGCCATGCCGGTACGGGGCTTTGTGGCCAAGAAGGTGCGGCTGCTCGGCAATCCCGTGCGCGCCCATCTCTTGCGCGTGCGCGAGCAGCCCTACGAGCCGACGACGCCTCTGCGTGTGCTCGTGCTCGGCGGCTCGCTCGGTGCGCGGGCGCTCAACGAGACGTTCATGGCGGCGGCGTCGGCCCTCCGAAATTTTGCTTTACCTCTCTTTATCGTGCACCAAACAGGAGAGGCGGATTACATGCGCGTGCAAGCTGCCTACGATACGGCCCAACTCGGGCGCGTGGCGGTGCAGCCGTTTATCGACGACATGGCCGAGGCCTATGCGCAGGCCGACCTCGTCGTGTGTCGCTCGGGGGCGACGACCTGCGCGGAGCTCACGGTATGCGGCCGGCCGTCGATCCTCGTGCCCTTTCCGTTCGCGGTCGATGATCATCAGACGGCCAACGCGAAGGCGCTCGCAGAGGCCGGCGCCGCGCTGTGGTTGCCGCAGGCGGAGGCTACGGCGGCGCGGCTGCTCGTGCTGCTCGGTGAGCTCGGCGCTGATCGTCAGCGCTTGCGCGCCATGGCCAAGCAGGCGCGCGCGCTTGGCCGCCCCGAGGCCGCCGCGGCGATCGCCGACCTCATCGCCGGGGAGGCCGCCCATGTTTAGAAACCGCGCCAAACGGCTGCACTTCGTCGGCATCGGCGGCATTGGCATGAGCGGCATCGCCGAGGTCTTGCAGAATCTCGGCTACGACGTGCGCGGCTCCGACGTGCACCCGACGCCCATTACCGCGCGTTTGAGCTCGATGGGCGTGCGCATCTACGTCGGCCACGCGGCGAAGAACGTCGGTGACGCCGACGTCGTGGTCATCTCCTCGGCCGTCAAGAGCAGCAACCCCGAGGTGCAGGAAGCCCGCGGTCGCGGCATCCCTGTTATCCCGCGCGCCGAGATGCTCGCTGAGCTGATGCGCATGAAGTACGGCATCGCCATCGCCGGCACGCACGGCAAGACCACGACCACCTCGCTCGTCGCGACCATCATGGCCAGCGCCGGACTCGACCCGACCATCGTCATCGGCGGGCGCTTGAAGTCGATTCGCTCGAACGCGCGTCTCGGCGAGGGCCAGTACCTCGTGGCCGAGGCCGATGAGAGCGACGGCTCGTTCCTGCGCTTGATGCCGACCCTGTGCGTGGTCACCAACATCGACCCCGAGCACCTCGATCATTGGACCGGTGGCCTGCCGCAGATCGTCGATGCCTTCGTCGACTTCGTCAACAAGGTGCCTTTCTACGGCGCGGCGGTAGTATGCCTCGACCACCCGACCGTGCAGAGCATCCTGCCGCGCATCGACAAGCGCTTTATCACCTACGGGATGTCGCCGCAGGCCGACTACTCGGCCGACGCCATCGAGCAGCAGGAAGGCGCCATGGCCTTTGTGCTCAAGGTGCGTGGCGAAGTACGCGGCCCGGTGCGGCTCAACATGATCGGTCGGCACAACGTGCAGAACGCGCTCGCCGCCTTGGCCGTGGCCGAAGAGGTGGGCGTGCCGTTCGAGAAAGCCGCCGCCGCGCTCTCGAGCTTCGAGGGGGTCGGGCGCAGATTCGAGCAGAAGGGCTCGGTCAACGACGTGCTCGTGGTCGACGATTACGGCCACCACCCGGCCGAGATTCGCGCCACGCTGCGCGCCGCGCGCGAGGCGCACAGCCGTCGCTTGGTGGTCGCCTTCCAGCCGCATCGCTATAGCCGCACGCGCGACCTCATCGACGAGTTCGCGACTGCCTTCAATGACGCGCACACGTTGCTCATTACGGATATCTACGCCGCGAGTGAGGCGCCGCTCGCCGGCGTGAGTGGCGAGCACTTGGCGCAGGTCGTGCGCGCCCATGGCCACCAGGACGTGCACTACGTCGGCCCGGTAACCGAAGTCGCGACCAAGCTCGCCGAGCTCGTGCGTCCCGGTGACCTCGTCCTGACGCTCGGCGCCGGCAGCATCTGGCAGGCGGGCGAAGAGCTGCTCGTCTATCTGCGCGAGCCCGACCGCAAGACTGGAGGTCGCACATGACTACGCGTCCCACCATCGTGCTTGGCCGCCGCCGCGGCAAGAATCGCCGCACGGCGGCAGCCACGGCGGAGACACTCACGCAGCATGCCGAGCGCGCGGCCGGCGCCGTGCAAAAGCTCGCGTTCTTCGGCCTTGCGGTCGTGGCCGCCGTGGCGCTCGCGGTCGGCGTGGCCTGGTTGTGGAAGGCGGCCACGCAGGCCTCGCGCTTGCAGATTCGCGCCGTGCTCGTCAGTGGCAACGAACGCGCGAGTACGAGAGAGCTCGAGTCGTACGCCGGCATCCGCATTGGCAGCCCGATCTTCGATCTCGATCTCGACGCGATGGCCTTGCAGTTGCGTCGCCACCCCTGGGTCGAGTCGGCGACCGTGCGCCGTCAGCTGCCCGACAAGATCGCCATCGAAGTGCGCGAGCACCGGCCGGCGATTATCGTCAGTCTCTCGGACGCCGTGTATCTCGCCACTGCCGAGGGTGCGCTCTTCAAGCGCCTGGCCGCGGGTGACAGTGGCGACTTGCCCGTAGTCACCGGCTTGTCGCGCGAGGACGCGGTCCGTCAGGCCGACGAGACGGCAGTGCGCGTTCGCGAGGCCGTGACGCTCGCGGCCCGCTATCTGGCCGAGACGCCCGAGCTCGGTCGCCTCGACGAGCTGCACTTCGACGCCGACCTCGGCTGGAGCATCGTTGTTAGCCCCAAGGACGACGAGGCCCGGGCAATGCGTTTGCATCTCGGGCGTGAGCCCGGTGGCCGCCTCGCGGTTGCGGCGCAGGCGCTCAAGCGCGCTCGCGCTCTCGGCCGCGAAGCGGGCGACGTGTGGGCCGACAACGACAAGAATCCGGGGCGCGTGCACCTGCGCCTGCGTGACGCTGTCACACCGATCGTTTCACAGACCCTGTTCGCAAAGGCGAAATGAGAGAAGGAAGAAATGGCACATAGTGAAGACCTCATCGTTGGCCTCGACATCGGCACCACGAAGATTTGCGCGATCGTCGGCGAAGCCAACGAGAGCGGTGGTATCGACATCGTTGGCATCGGCACGCACCCGTCCAAGGGCCTGCGCAAGGGCGTCGTCATCAACATCGAGGCGACGGTCAACTCGATCAAGCAGGCCATCCAGGAGGCCGAGTTGATGGCGGGCTGCGAGATCAGCCACGTCTACGCTGGCATCTCGGGTGGCCACATCAAGGGCTTCAACAGCCAGGGCATCGTCGCCGTCAAAGACAAAGAGGTCATGCAGCCGGACATCGATCGCGTCATCGACGCGGCGCGCGCCGTCGCCATACCGCTCGACCGCGAGGTCATCCATATCCTGCCGCAAGAGTACATCATCGACGAGCAGGACGGCATCCGCGAGCCGCTCGGCATGAGCGGCGTGCGCCTCGAGGCGAAGGTGCACATCGTCACCGGCGCCGTGACGAGCGCCCAGAACATCATCAAGTGCGCGCAGAGATGCGGCCTGACCGTGGCCGACATCGTGCTCGAACAGCTCGCCTCGAGTGAGGCGGTGCTCTCGCAAGACGAGAAGGACCTCGGGGTGGCGCTCATCGATATCGGTGGCGGCACGACCGACATCGCCATCTGGAGCGAGGGCAGCATCGTGCACACCTCGGTGCTCGCGGTCGGTGGGGATCACATCACCAACGACATCGCGGTCGGGTTGCGCACCCCCATGGAGGACGCCGAGCGCATCAAGCAAAAGCACGGCTGCGCCATGTCGAGCCTCGTCGACAAGGACGAGACGATCGAGGTGCCGAGCGTCGGTGGGCGTAAGCCCCGTGTCTTGTCGCGCCAGATCCTGACCGAGATCATCGAGCCGCGGATTGAGGAGATGTTCGCGCTCGTGCAGCAGGAGATCCAGCGCACGGGCTACGAAGACCTGCTCGCGAGCGGCGTCGTCGTGACGGGCGGCGCGACCTTGCTCGCCGGCCTGCAGGAGCTCGCCGAAGACATCCTCGGCTTGCCGGTGCGCTTGGGCGTGCCGACCGGCGTCGGCGGGCTCATCGACGTCGTCAAGAGTCCGGTCTACTCGACCTGCGTCGGCCTCGTGCAGTACGGCCGGGCGCACGAGGGGGCGCGGAACTTCAAACGAGCCAACGACGAGAATGTGTACGCCAAGGTCAAGCAGCGCATGCGTGGCTGGTTGACCGAGATGTTCTAACTCAAAGAAGAGGCCTAGGCACCAGGTGAGTCGATGCCGGGCGGGTGCGCGCCCAAGCGGTCAATCGACAGCGGAGGAATTATGATCGAGCTCGAAGACGTGGGACACCACGACGTAGTCATCAAGGTCATCGGCGTGGGCGGCGGCGGCGGTAACGCCATCAACACCATGATCGAGTCGAACATTCAGGGCGTCGAGTTCATGGCGGCCAATACGGACCGACAGGCGCTCGCCAACAACTTGGCGCCGGGCAAGATCCAGCTCGGTCAAAACCTGACGCGTGGTCTCGGCGCTGGCGCCAACCCCGAGGTCGGGCGTGAGGCCGCGCTCGAGGATCGCGAACAAATCGCCGAAGCGCTCGAAGGGGCGCAGATGGTGTTCATTACGGCCGGCATGGGCGGCGGAACGGGCACGGGCGCCGCGCCGGTCATCGCCTCCATCGCGCGCTCGCTTGGGGCGTTGACGGTCGGCGTCGTCACCAAGCCCTTCTTCTTCGAAGGCAATCGGCGACGGCGGCACGCGGAGGCGGGGATTCTAGCTCTGCGCGAAGAGGTCGACACGCTCATCACCGTGCCGAACCAGCGCCTGCTCGCCATCACCGAGAGCTCGACCTCGATGCTGCACGCCTTTAAGTGCGTCGATGCGGTGCTGCTCAACGCCGTGCAGGGCATCAGCGATCTCATCACCTTCCATGGCATCGTCAACGTCGACTTCGCCGACGTGCGCACCATCATGACCGATCAGGGCATGGCCTTGATGGGCACCGGACGGGCGCGGGGCGAGCGACGCGCGGTCGAGGCCGCGACGCAGGCCGTCTCTTCGCCTTTGCTCGAGGACGTGAGCATCGAAGGCGCGACCGGCATTCTCATTAATGTGACGGGCGGCGCCGCCATGACGCTGCACGAGATCCACGAAGCCTCGAGCCTCATTCAAGAGGCGGCCGACGAAGACGCGAACATCATCTTCGGCTCGGTCATCGACGAGTCGATGGGCGACGAGCTCAAGGTGACGGTCATCGCCACCGGCTTCGATCGCGCCGAGAAGAAGGCCGAGGAGCCGCGCTGCTTGCCGATGCAAAAGGACAAGAACGACATCCCCACTATCATCCGCAATCGCTGGGACAACGAGCGCTTCGCTAAGGTGCGACAGTCGCCCGGCGAGCAGCAGTCGCTCTTCGACGCGAGCGCCGAGGATCGGTATGACACGCCGGCCTTCTTGCGACGAAAGGCGGAGTAGACGCATCCTCGGGGGGGGGGCGTGGACCGCGGGCACATCCGAGCAGCGATAGAATGGCGCGGCGGCCCGCCCCTTTCGGGAGGGGGGAGCAAATGAAGGCGTATCTCATCGAGCGGTATGGTGGCCCCGAGGCTATGCGCTTCGGTGACTTGCCCGAGCCGCAGCCGGCCAAGGGCGAAGTGTTGATCGCCGTCAAAGCTTCGTCCATCAACGCCGTCGACTGGAAGATCCGCGCCGGGCAGCTGCGCCTGCTGTCGGGCTCGCGCTTTCCCCGCGCTTTGGGCACTGACTTCGCCGGCGTCGTGCACTCGCTCGGTGCGGGTGTAACGGGCTGGGCGGTCGGGGACGAGGTCTACGGGATGAGCGTGACAGCACTTGGGCGGCCGGGCGCGCACGCCGAGCGCGTGACCGTGCCGCTCGCGGCCCTGCGACGCAAGCCCGCCGGCATCACCTTCGAGCAGGCGGCGGCGCTGCCCGTGGCCGGTCTTACGGCGCTGCATGGCATGCGGCTGTGCGGTGAGCTTGCCGGTCGGGCGCTCTTCGTCAATGGGGCGACGGGTGGCGTCGGCCACTTCGTCGTGCAGATCGCGAAGGCCCGCGGCGCCCATGTCACCGCCGCATGCAGTGCGCGCAACGCCGCCCGCGCCCTCGAGCTCGGCGCGACCGCGGCCATCGACTACCGGGCGCGCGACTTCACCCGCGAAGACGCCTGCTACGACTTTATCTACGACGCCTACGGACACCTGAGCTTCAATGCGGCCCGCCGCGTCCTGCGTCGCGGGGGTGCTTACGTGACACCGCTCGGGTTGCCTGTCGTGTTCATGCGCTCGCTGTGGCAGAACCTCATCGGCCGCCAGCGCTTGCTCATCGGCAACGTCCGCTCACGGCCCGAGGACTACGCCGAGCTCGAGGGCTTGGTGCTCTCGAAAGCGATTCGCCCGCTCATCGAGCGGGTGTTGCCCTTCGCGCAGGCGGCCGAGGCGTATGCGCTTTGTGAAAAGGGTGGGCTCGTCGGCAAGGTGGTGCTGCGGGTGGGTGCGTAGCCGTTCGTTCGCGCGATCCCGTAAATCGCCGCCCGGCCGCGGCAAGGAGCTGTGCCTTGGAGCCGAGCCATTGCGAAACCGACGGAACCGCCGCCTTGAGTAGGGTTGCCCCCCCTGACGTTTGCGTTCTGGGTGGTCAAGATCTTCGCGACGACGGTTGGGGAAACAGGCGGCGACGCCGTCTCCATGACTTTGCAGGTCGGATACGCGCTGAGCACGGTCATCTCCCTCGCCTTCTTTTGTGTGACCGCCTTCGCGCAGGTCGCTTCGCGGCGCTACCATCCCGTCTTCTATTGGGCGGTGTTGGTCGCCACGACGACGGTGGGGACAACGACCTCCGACTCCCTCGACCGCACGCTCGCGCTCGTCGCGGCCGCCCATTTCTTCACGCGAGCACCGGATTCGATTCTCTTCTGGGCCGCCTATATAGTGACGCGGCCCCTTGGTGCGACGCTCCGTGACACACTCACGAAGCCCCATGCAGAGGGCGGGTTGGAGGTCGGACGGATCGCCTCGTCGTTGGCAATCGCGGCGGCGATGGTCGCAGTTGTCGCCGCGACCTCGTTGCGCAAGCCCGCGACAGCCTCTGCATAGACGCGGTGGACGGCGGCGGCCGGTGAAGCTTCGATCGGAGCCCTCCCCCGGGGCTCACGCCTTTCTCGCGGTGGCGGTTTGCATCGGGTCGCCGTCAGGCAGTCCTGCACCTTGGGAGCCGCGCTGCTTTCAATAGCCGTTCGTTTCATACATCTGCAGCGTGACGCCGGTGATCGTGCCATCGGCAAAGGCGCCCGCTGAGATCAGGCTGCCATGGCCCTGGTAGCTCGCGAGGTTCGGCATGTAGACGCAGGTCTCGCCTGACTCGCAGAGCAGGTTGTCGTTGCCCACGCCGTCGCCGCTCACCTCGAGGGCGCGGCGCAAGAAGGTCGTGGTGCTGGCGTTGCTCCACGTGTGGGTCAGCGTGTCGTTGCCGGTTGGCAACGCGGCGGCGGCACGCAGCGACGTGTCGCTCACCACGAGGCCATAGTCGAAGATGCGGCACGTTCCTGCGCTGCATGGCCCAGCGGCGCCCGGTGGGAACGAGCTGTTGTCGACCCCCCAAGCGCGCCACGGCGTCGCGAAGCGGACCCAATCGGTGAGCGAAGCGTAGGGCGCCGCGCCACTCGTGTCGCTCGCGTTGGCGGCGTCGTCGATCGCCACCCTGCCGACGAAGGAGGCCATAGGATAGGCGTCGGCGCTCAGGGTCGCGTCAGAGGCGCCCTGGTTGGCGCAGGTGCTGTTGACGAGCCCTGGGTTGGTGCCGCCGCTGACGAAGCATTTGTAGACCGAATTCGATCCGACCTTGAGCAGGCCGGTGAAGACGTTGTTGGACGAGTTGTTCAGGAAGATGCCGTAGTTGTTCGACGCTACGGCGAGGTCACATGCTTGCTCGCCGCCTGAGGCAATATACAGCCCGTCGCTGCTGTTGTGAGCGGTCACCACGTTGAGCAACGTGGTGTAGGCTGCGGCGAGGCTGATGCCGTAAGTGTTGGCGACCGTGGTCACCGCCGCGAAGACGTTGTTGGCCGAGCTCGTCGCTTGGATGCCGTAGCCGTTGCTGACCGCCGTGATGCCCTCGAACACGCTGTCGGTCGTGCTCGCTAGGCGCAAGCCCGTCTGGTTGTCGGCGAGCATCACGTCTGAGATGCGGTTGCCAGTGGTCGTCGAGAGGTACACGCCCATCGCGTTGTTCGCGGCCGCGAGGCGCGACAGCCGGTTGCCCGCGGAGGCGTTGTGCACGTAGACGCCGTAGCTGCTGTTGGTGTGCGCCGCCACATCGGCGATGACGTTGTTGTCTGCCCCGTCGAGGTGGACGCCGTAGGTGTTGTCGGTCGCGGTGATGTCGAGCAGCGTATTGTTGCTCGCCAAGAACAGATAGACGCCGCTGTATTCGTGCGCGGCGACCACCTGCGTCACGAGGTTGTTCGAAGCCAAGTAGAGATAGACGCCGCTCGCTGCGCCATAGGTGGCGCCCTCCGCCTGCACGTGATGCGCGACGGAGAAGCGCACGTCGCGCAGCAAGACCCCGGCTTCGTCGCCGGCGGCGTCGAAGCGACCCTCGACCCACAAGAAGTCCCTGGCCAAGAAGGATGCGTCTGCCTTGACGACCACCGAGCCGCTGCCCGCCTTCGGGCCGTAGATGATGACGCCGGGCTTACCGACGAAGCCGATATGCGAAGCGTCCACCGTATAGCCGGTGACGAGCACGGGGCTCGTCGCCAAGTAGATCGTGCCTGCCGCGCTCAACGAGCCGCCGTCGTTGTCGACCACGAGTGGATTCGACCACCACGCACCGGGCGGCGTGGCGCCAAAGAGCAGCCCCCCATCGAAGATGTCGACCGAGTTGTCGGCGAAGCTCGGCGCGCCAAAGTCGATGAGGTCGGCGAGGCTCTTGCCGCCGCGTAAGCCCGTCGAGACGAAGCGCGCCACGCCGGTCGAGGTCTCGCACACCCAAGCGAAGGCGCCGAGCTCGTCGGTCGCGGTTAGGCCCGTGCACGAGGCTCTACCGGTGGCTACGGCTGCTCGCATCTCGCCGCCGTGCAGGCACGCACTGTAGCCGCCCGTCTCGTTGCCGACGCACGCCGTGTCGGTAGCCGCGAGCGTGCTCGCCCCGTCGTTCTTGACGTAGTCGTTCCAGGCCGCGCCGTTGCCTGGATAGAACGGCGCGACGGCGCCGAGAAGATCGGCGCAGCTCACCGTGACGCTCGTGACCGAAGCGCCCGTCACGCTACCCGTGCCGGCAAGGACGACGCAGCGCTGCGCCGTGGGGTGGGTCTTGACGGTGACCTTGTAGGCATCACCGTCGCCCAGCTTCTGCGCGAAGGCGAAGGTGCTGCCGCTGGCGCCGAGGTCGTCGCCGCCATTGTTCTGCAACACGAGCCCCGAACCCAAGAGTCCGACGATGCCGCCGCCGACGCTGTAGGGATTGGCGATGCACGTCACCGCGACGTTCGTGACGTTAGCCGCGGCGAGCGTGCCGCTGCCGCCCGTGATGCTGCACTGCTGCCCTATGGGGCGCGTCCCGACCGTCACGTCGTAGCCGGCGTTGTGGATGAGCGAGGTCAGAAAGGTAAACGGCCCGTTGCCCGCGATGCCGAGGTCATCGCCCCCGTTGTTGCGCAGCACCAGGCCCGCGCCCGTCAAGCCACTGACCGTCCCGCCGATACTGAATGCCGTGTTCTGGCAGCTGACCGCGACCGTGTTGACGGGGCCGTCGCTGACCACGCCCGTACCGGCGCTCACCGTGCAGGTCTGCCAAGGTGGCGCGCTCTGCACGGTTACGGCAAAAGCGGCCCCGACGGGCAACGCGATGGCGAACGTGAACGGGCCGTCGCCGCTCTGGGTGAGATCATCGCTGCCGTTGTTGCGCAACACGACAGAGGCGCCCGCGAGGCCGCTCACCGTGCCGCCGATTGTGAACGTTCGCGGTGTGCACGTGACAGCGATGTCAACGACATCGGCGGCCGGCATCGTGCCGGCGCCGCTGCTGACCGTGCAGGTCTCGGCCGTCGGTTGGGTCTTGATGGTCACGAGGTAGCTCGCCCCCGTGGCGAGCGGTGCCGTGAATGCAAAGCTGCTGTCGAGAGCAGCAACGGCCAGGTCGTCGCGGCCGTTGTTTTGCAGCACGAGCCCGGCGCTCGTCAGGCCGCTCAGCGTCCCGCCGAGAACGTGGGCCGCGCCTCCATCGTCACCGCCGCCGACGCGGCCCTTGCCGCAGCCCGCGGCCGCAAGAGCCAACATCACGCAAGGCCACCGCGATACGATGCGCGCCACTGTCACTGACATAGCCGAACCCCCTTTCGTGCCTTGGCGCGATCTCGCAAGACGAACGAAATCCCGCCCGTCCTCTATGAACGCCACCTTGCCGCCCGTGAGTCAACGCTCCGCCGAGCGCGGGCACGATTGCTCAGTGACTTACCCCGCCAACTTTTTCGCAGTACGGACGGCCGGCCTGCTTCCGGTCCTCGCGCATGCGGCTTCGCCGCAGCGCTGCGGTCCCGCGCGGCCGGCCTGCGCCGCGCGGAATCGTAGCGCCGCAATAGCGGGCGATGAGGGTGGGCAGGCGCAAGCACCCTGCCCACCTGCTGGCCGCGGGGTCGCTCTCTGCGAGAAAGCGACGGCGAGCAGCCGGCGCCGGGGCGGGCCTATTCAACGACGCCGTCGGTCAGAGATGGTCACCTCGCCAAGAGGCGCCATCTCCAAGCACAACAACCAACCAGGATCATGGAGCATGCAACGTCAGGCAGCAACCCCCGTCGGACTCTCGAGAAGGATTCGCGATCTCGACCTCGAGCGCGTCACTGAGAGCCTCGCGAGCGGCGAGAAGACCGTTGGCAATCGCTACTATATCTGTAGCCGCACGCCGGCCAAGTTGGCACCAGCGACGGCGCTGGTGATCTCGCGAGCGCACTGGCGATGCGAGGAAGAAACCCATTGGACTGCTGACGCCATCCTCCAAGAAGACAAGCGTCGGCTCGCATGGTTACGTCACCCCACCGTCGTCTTCGTAGCATCAGTGCTGGGGATGATGGGACTCAACATCCTGGCCGTCGCGCGCAAGCTCAGCCGCCTCGGCCAAAGAAGCACCGACGTGGCGCCAGGTCGCCGAGCACTTCTTCTCGAGCCTATGCGCCAGCACCTTGCTGACCGAGAGCTTCGACGCGCCGTCTGTGTAATGGCCCGCCCCGGCGTCGCGCGTCCCTCAACATTCCTTCGTGTCACGCGCCCCTCCGCGGGCTATCGGATACGTGCGCCCATAGCGCCCGTGAGTGGCTGCGTCAGCGCGCCAGGCCGTCATTTCGCTCACTGTCGGCCTGTCAGGGATCGGTCGTGCTAGCGCGGGCTCCTGCCGTCTTTCGTTTCGCGATGGCGCAAGTGCCTAGTGCGGCCGCGGTGGCGCCGCCTCGGCGTCGTCGGCGTTGCCGAGGTCGGCGACGATCTTCCACGTGCCGTCGCGTTGCCTCTTCCAGGTTGTGAGGTACTTGCCCGTGCGGACGACCTTGCGGCCTTGTTTGTCGTGCGAGTGTCGCTCCCACGTGCCGTAGGTGTAACCGAGGTCGCCGCTCGCGGCGATGTCGCCGCCCTGTGGGTGCCACTCGAGCTGCACGTCCTTGTCGCTGAAGACTTTGCGATAGTGCGTCGCGGCCTCGGTCTTGGTGTAGGCGAAGGGACCGTCGCTGCGAAACAGCACGAGCTCGTCGGCGAAGTACGCGAGCCACCCTTCGACGCCCCGCGCCGCGAAGTCGGCGCAGAACTTCTCGTCGAGCGCCATGAGGGTCTGAAGGTTCGGCGGCGGGCTCGCGCTGAGTAGGCCGAGGGCCAAGGTGAGCACTGCGGTCATGGGGTCTCCTCGATACGGGTGTGCCGCGAGTAGACCTTCTGGGGTCGCGACTGGCAAGGGAGCGCAACCGGCGCGCACCCTTCGCGGCTATCCCCTGCCGGACATCAAGAAGCCCATGACCCCGCCATACAGCGTCGAGACATACGGGTTGGCCGTGATGAGGCAAGCGCCGGTTCGGCAGCCGACTAAGCGGTGGTAGCCGTAGCCGAGAGCCGCGCCGATGGCGACATGAAGCAAGACGGTCAACATGTGTGTTGTGCGCGGGGTTGCATCTTCGGTCACAGCCCGCACATGCCGTTGGCGCAGCCGCCGTCGGAATCACGAGAGTCGCAGCCGCCGCTCGCGCAGCCGCCGAGCTCGCGCGAAGCACCGCCGATCTTGAAGGCCGAAAGCTCGCGCACCGTTTGCGCCGAAGCGCAGCTCGGGCAGCTCGCCTTGTCGCTACCCTCGAGTAGGGCCTCGAATATCCTGCCGCACTGCAAACAACGATAGTCGTCGAGACGCATGGGGACTCCTCTATGCCCGGTTGGAGCCACGCGCCGCGAAAAGGGTTCATGTTCGCGTTGGAGCGTCGGTGTACCTGCCATACTTCGAGCCGGCGGGCCTACGGGCCTCGTCGTGAGACTTGAGGGTTGCACGCCATGCCCATCTTCTGCCACTAAGCCACCGCATGGCCGAGCCCTGGCGAGTCATCGAGAAGGCCGAGACGCCCGACGGCGTGCTCGAGTTGCGGCAGCGCGCTCTGCGCGACTTCCTCATCGCCATCGACAATCGGGTGCTGATGAACAGCCGCCTCAATCGTTCCGAGCTCGCCCTCGGGGCGCTCGCCTGCGCGCGGGTGGCGACGCGCCCGACGCCGCGCGTGCTCGTCGGTGGCTTGGGCATGGGATTGTCGCTGCGGGCGGCTCTCGACGTCTTGCCGCTCGACGCCGAGGTTGTCGTGGCGGAGCTCAACCCGGTCGTGCGGCGTTGGTGCGAGGGGCCGCTTGCGGAGCTTTGCGGCGATGCCCTTGGTGACCCTCGTGTCCGCGTCGTCATTGAGGATGTGGCGCGCGTTATCGCCGCGGCCGCCAAGGCTGGTGCTCGCCGCTTCGATGCCATCGTCATCGACCTCTACGAGGGCCCGCACGCTCGCACCGACGTGACGCACGACCCGTTTTATGGCAGTCGGGCGCTCGCGCGCACAGCGGCCGCGCTCTGCCCACGAGGTGTCTTCGGCGTCTGGGGTGAGAATCCCGATGCCGGCTTCGAGCGGCGTCTGGCGGCCGCCAGATTTACCTTTGACCGTGAGAGGCCGGGACGCGGCGGGCTGCGGCACGTCGTCTATCTGGCGCAACACGAGGGTCGCGGCGCCCCGCCCGTCTCTAGGCGCTCGGGCGTCTAGGCGACATCGAGCAACTCGCGCAGCTTCTTGGCGAGGTCGTCGAGGTGGTACGGCTTGGCGAGAAAGCCCACCCGCGGCTTGCGCAGCAGCTCGCGCGCCTCTTGCGAGTCGCTGTAGCCGCTCAAGAGCAAGACCCGCAGCTCGGGCTTCAGCGTACGTAAGCGACGGAACACTTCGAGGCCGGTCATCGTGGGCATCACGAGGTCGAGCAGCACAAGGCTCACCCTGGCGGTCGCCTCGCTGAACGTCCTAAGCGCCTCTTCGCCGGTCGCCGCCGTCAGGACCGTGTAGCCGAGCAGCTCGAGCAAGGGCTTTGTTACGTTGAGCACGAGCACCTCGTCGTCGATGACGAGTACGGTCTCGGTGCCGCGTGCGATGGAGGCGCCCGGGCGAGCCTCCTGGATCGGTGTGTCGCGCGAGGTGGCGGGCAGATAGATGGCAAAGCAGGCTCCGGCGCCGACTTCGCTCTCGACCGTGATCGCCCCGTGGTGGTTCCGGATGATGCCGTAGGCCGACGCGAGCCCGAGGCCCGAGCCTCGCCCTGGCCCTTTGGTCGTGAAGAAGGGCTCGAAGATGTGCGGCAGATCGGCAGGTGCGATGCCGGCGCCGGAGTCGCGAACTTCGAGGCAGACGCAGGAACCGGCGTTCATCTGTAGGGCGGTGGCGCGCGCTTCGTCGAGTAGAAAGTTGCGCGTCGTGAGCTCGATCACGCCCGCCGTCGCGATCGCCTGTTCGGAGTTGATGAGCATGTTGAGGATCACCTGCTCGAGCTGTCCGGCATCGGCGGTCACGGCCCAGATATGCTCTTCGAGGGCGAGGGTGATCGAGAGTCGCTTGTGCGTACGTGCGAACATCGCCACGGTTCGGCGGGCGAGCTCGCTTAGGTTGACGGGCTTGGTCTCGTAGTTGCCGCCGCGGCCGAACGCCAAGAGCTGTTGGGTGAGCAGCGCGGCGCTATCGACGCACTCGTCGGCGATGGCGAGGTGCTCGGCGAGCGCGGCGCGGTTGCGCGGGTCGCGCGCCAACGCCACGCGGCCGCGGATGCCGACCAAGAGGTTGTTGAAGTCGTGGGCGACGCCGGCGGCGAGACGCCCGACCGCTTCGAGGTTCTGCGCCTGGCGCAGCTGCGCCTCGATGCGTTTCTTTTCGGTGATGTCGAGCACGATGCCGCGAAAGCCATCGAGCTCGCCGTTGCGCCAGATCGCCGCGCTGTTGACGAGAATCGGGAACGATGTGCCGTCGCGCCGCAGGCCACGGTACTCGCTGAGTCCAAAGGGGCGGCCGTTGCTGATGCGCAGCATGGCGTCGCGCACGAGGTCACGGTCTTCGGGGTGCACCATGTCCCACACCGCGGCGTCCTTCGGCAGGTCGCCCTGGGTGTAGCCGAAGAGTGTGAAGGCGGCGCGGTTGACGAACGTGAAATGCCCCGCGCGGTCGATCTCGAACACCACCTCGGGCAGAAGCTGCGCGAGCTCGCGGAAGCGGCTCTCGCTGTCGCTCACCGCCCGCTTGGCGATCTCGAGCTCGCTGGCGCGTGTCTCGACGTCGCGCAGGGTCTCTTCGAGGCGGTTCATCAGGAGCTGCGAGGCGAGGGTGAGCAGGACGGCCATGAGCACGAAGAGGATGCAGGCGTTGACCCAGGCGCTCGTGTGCAGGAGCGTGATGACGGTCATCGGGTCGATGGGGATGGCGCCGCTGACGTGCGCGACCCCGACCGCGGCGATGGCGGCGATCCCGAGCACGAGCGCGAAGAGCGCCCGGCGCAGCCCGCCCAAAGGCGCGGCCAACACGACCGCCGAGATGAGCAACGTAAAGCCCATGCCCGTAAAGCCGATGCGCAGCAGGCTCGCGAGGCCCCAGGCCTCGAGGACGCCGAGAAAGAGCCAGACCTTGAGCTCGTATCTGAGGCGTCGGCGCAGCGCGACTCCGATGACCAACGGCGGCAGAATCGCCAGGTAGACGGCGGCGTACAGCGGCTGGCCTTCGCGCACCGCGCGCCCGACTCCGACGCCTACCGGGACGCTCGAGAAGATGCCGGCGACCACGAAGAGCACGTTGAGCAGGCGCTCGCGCACGAGCTCGATCTCGGGGCGGCGAGTTTGCGACTTTGCAAGGAGTCGCCGCGGACCGTGCCAGGCCGTCCGTGCCAGCGAGCCGACGGACATGTTCCTCCCTAGGTACTCGAAGCGTCGAGCGCGGATGGTTCTCGTGACTTGGCACTGCCTTCGTTGCCTGTCAACAGCCGGGTGGCAGGACTCCTCATCATGCTGCGACACGTTGCGTGCGCCTGGACAGTCGCCTTGCGAGCCCGTCTTCTCGGGTGTAGCGTGCGCTGCGCAAAACGGCGCGCAACCTAGGGGCTCACCTATGAAGAAGGCAGGCATCGAGAAGCTCGTCGCCCAACTCGGCGAGCAGAAGACCGGGCTCTACAACAAAGACTTCTTGCTCACCTGGAAGCAAAGTGACGCGGAGCTCAGGGCCGTGTTGTTGTGTGCCGACATCCTTGAGCAACTCTATGGCTCGAACATTTCGTGTCGGGTCTGGAAGAGCGGGCTTGCTGTCTCGAACTTCCGCGACAAGTCGACGCGGACGCGTTTCTCGTTCGCGAGTGCTTCGGCCCTGCTTGGCCTGACGGCCGCCGATCTCGACGAGAGCAAGTCGCAGGTCTCGCACGGCGAGACGGTGCGCGAGACCGCCAACATGATCTCGTTCTTGACCGAGGTCATCGGCATCCGCGACGACATGTTCGTCGGCGAAGGCCACGAGTACATGTGGGAGGTCTCGCAGTCGGTCGAACAAGGCTTCAAGGACGGCGTCCTGCCGCAGCGGCCGGGCGTCATCAACCTGCAATGCGACCGCGACCATCCGACGCAGTCGATGGCTGACCTCTTGCACCTGCAGAAGACCTTCGGTGGCCTCGAGAAGCTCAAGGGCAAGAAGATCGCCATGACCTGGGCCTACTCGCCCTCGTACGGCAAGCCCCTCTCGGTGCCGCAAGGCATCATCACCCTCATGACTCGCTTCGGCATGGACGTGGTGCTCGCGCACCCCGAGGGTTACGATCTGTTGCCCGAGACGTTGCAGGCGGCCGACAAGCACGCCAAGATGGCGGGCGGCAGCTTCACCGCGGTGCACAGCATGGCCGACGCCTTCGCCGACGCCGACATCGTTTACCCGAAGAGCTGGGCGCCGCTCTCGGTCATGCAGAAGCGCACGGAGCTCTTGCGGGGCGGACAGGGCAAGCAGCTCGACGCGCTCGAAAAAGAGTGCCTCGAAAACAACGCGCGCTTCGTCGATTGGGAGTGCAACGAGGATCTGATGAAGAAGACCAAGGGCGGCAAGGCGCTGTACATGCACTGCCTGCCGGCTGACATCACGGGCGTCAATTGCAAGCAGGGCGAGGTCGCGGCGAGCGTGTTCGATCGTTATCGCAACCCGACGTACGCCGAGGCCGGTCATAAACCCTTCGTCATCGCCGCTATGATGCTGATGACCCGCTTTGCCGATGCGAGCGGCGTGCTCGGCAATCTTTTGAAGAAGGGCACGCCGCGGCGTGCCGAGGCCTAGGGGCACCCGCGATGAAGCTCGAGCAAATCCGCACCGCCGTCGGCGAAGTTCGCGAGGCCTCGATCGCGTACTTTCGCGACCTCATTCGTACCAAGTCGTTCTCGGGTCGCGAGCAGGCCGTGGTCGAGCGCATCAAGCAGGAGATGGAGAAGCTCGGCTTCGATGAGGTGATCATCGACGGCTTCGGTAACATCCTCGGGCGCATCGGCAACGGCAAGCACCACGTGGCCATCGACTCGCACATCGACACCGTAGAGGTCGGCGACGCGACCCTGTGGAAGCGCGATCCCTTCGCCGCCGAGATGAAGGACGGCGTCATCTACGGCCGCGGCGCGTCCGACCAAAAGGGTGGCATGGCCGCGGCGACCTACGCCGGGCACCTCATCAAGAAGCTCGGGCTCGCGCCCGACTTTACGGTGTGGGTGGTCGGCTCGGTGTTTGAGGAGGACTGCGACGGCCTGTGCTGGCAGTACATCTTGAAGAACAAGGTCATCGAGCCCGTGGCGGTCATCATCACGGAGCCGACCAACCTCGAGGTCTATCGCGGCCACCGCGGGCGCATGGAGATTACGGTGACGACGCGCGGCGTCTCGTGTCACGGCTCCGCCCCCGAGCGCGGTGTCAACGCCATTTACAAGATGGCGCCGATTGTCGAAGCGATCGAGAAGTTGCATCCGACGCTCAAGGACGACGCCTTTCTCGGCAAGGGTTCGGTGACCATCGCCGACATTCGCTCGACCTCGCCCTCGATGTGCGCGGTCGCCGACTCGTCGACCATCCAGCTCGACCGGCGCCTGACGAAGGGCGAAGACCAAGCGCTCGCGGTCGCGCAAGTGCAGAAGGCGGCGGGCAACGACGCCGAGGTCAAGGTCCTCGACTTTGCCGAGCCGAGTTGGAAGGGCTGTGTGTTCCCGACCAAGAAGTACTACCCGACGTGGGTGCTCGAAGAGCAACATCCGCTCTGCAAGCTCGCGCTCGCGACGCACGAGGAGCAGTTCGGCAAGAAGGCCACAGCCGGTAAGTGGGTCTTCTCGACCAACGGCATCGCCACGATGGGCATGTACGGCATCCCGACGGTCGGCTTTGGCCCGGCGCACGAGCAGCACGCCCACTCGCCGAACGATCAATGTCCGGCCGATCATATCCCGCAGGCGGTGACGTTCTACACGCACCTGCTCAACCGCGCGGCCGAGTATTTTCCGTTCAAGTAAGGCGCGGGCGTAGCGCCGTCGCTAGCCAAAGGACTGTCCTCGAGGGTATGGCCTACAGGGGTGTGTTGGCAGGCCGCAGCATAGGGGCGAATCTCGCATGAGCGCAACGAAGGGCTTCGACAGTAGCTTTCGACCTCTGCCACCGGTCGTCTCGGGGCCGCAGGCACCCGTCGTGGCGAAGCCGGCGCCGATTGCACCCGCGGTGAGCGACTCGTCGTCGGCGGTCGGGCAAGGCTCGAGCGACACTGGCGCGACGCTCGAAGGCAGTCACGACGCTGTCGAAGTCCTCAAGCACCGCGTCCATCAAGGTAAGATCGGCAGCCACAGTGTGCGCGACGCGGCCGAGGGCCTGCGGGACGCCGCGCTCGAGGCGCGCGAGCTCGTCGCCGCCCGCGCCGGGGTTGTGACGCTCGCCGAGAAGGGTGGCAAGATCACGCGGCTCATGGCCGGGGTCGTCGAGGGCGCCGAGGCGCTCAGCGCGGCGCAGGCGCATCGCTTGCTCGACGCGAGCTCGACGCTCGAGCACGCAGCGCAACTCAACATCACGGCCAAGGCCGCCGCTGGCCGGCAGGGCGGCCTCGCCCGCCATCTCGAGGCCCTGTGCAGGCGGGGCGGTGATGCAGTGCGGATCAAGGCTCTGCGCGACGAGCTCGCCGAGGCGAGCCGCGCCACGACCGCGGCCTTTCGAGGCGTGCGCGATTTCGAGCCCACCGCTAGGCAGGCCCGCGCTACCCTGCGCATCATCACCGGCGAGCTGCGCGAGGCGCAGCAAGCGAGCGGTCTCGTGCGCCGCGCGCTGCAGGTCATCGACAGCGTGCGCAGCGGTGAGCAGGCGGCTAAGCTCGCGCGTTTGGTCGCCGAGAGTCGCGTGGGCGCGGCCATCAGCGTGCTCGCCGACAGCAAGATCGTCAGAGTCGGCGGCAACGTGCTGGTCGTGGCGGCAGCCGCCATCGACGCCGTAACGGCGGGGCGTTCCGACGCGACCGTCGGGGGCAACGCCTTTCGTGTCGTGGGGCAGGGCGCCGCCTCGGTGGTGCTGTATTCGCAGCCCGAGCTGCTGCCGGTGTTCGTTGCCGAGTCCTTCCTCATGAACGGCCCGCATCTGACCGGCATGGTGGCCGCCGCCGTGCAGGTCGGTGGCGTCGCCGTCGACTATCTCGCGGGCAGCGAGGCGGGCGACCGAGCGCTCGGTACCCTCGATGCCGAGATGAAGAGCGGCAAGTATGGGGCGGTCATCAAGGGCGCCAACTACTTCGGCCAGAGCTTGGCCGACGAGGGCCTGGGCGCCATGCTCACGGAGACGGCGCGTTACTGGTCGGGCGTCTCGCCACGCCAGGCGTGGAGCGACGTCAAGGATATCTGGGGCTGGCTCTCGCCGTCCGCGGCCCACTAGCCCGTGTATTGTTTCGCCCTCGCCGCTCTCTATGGCTTGCACGAGCGTCGCCTCTTCGTGCCTGGTCCCGCTTCGACCCTGCGCTACTTCGTCGAGCGACCCGCCGCGCCGGCGGCGCTCGAGAGCGCGCTCGAGGGCTTGCGCGAGGCGGGCTACTTGCTCGAGAACGACACCTTGCTCGAGGGCGGCCTGGCAGCGAGCCTGCACGTGCTCGCCGATCCCGTGCTGCGGTTGCGGGTCGTGCGCGGCACCCCGCGCGAGGTGCCGCGCAGCGTGGTCACCGACAGCGACGGCGTCGTTGGCGTTTCGGTGCTCACCGATGGCCTCGAAGTGGTCATCAGTTTGACTCAGCCGCTAGCCGACGTAGCGGCGGGAGTGTGTCGCGTCGTGACGGGTGAGGGTGAGCCCGAGCGCGGTGCGCGACTCGACGTGGTCGGCGCCGAGGCACATCTGCTCACGGCGCTCGCACCGCTGCTGCGCGTGAGTGACCTGTCGGCCGATCGTCTCGTGGCCTTTGTTACCGCGCTCGGCGGCACAGTGAGCCACGAGGCAGCAGTCGCGGCGCTAGCTGAGCTGTGTCAGGCCGGGTGGCTCGAGCGACGCGACGCCGCGTTTGCCCTCGCCGCCGGTCGCGAAGAGCGTCTCGCGGCGCTCGCGGGCGACGAGTTCGTCGACATCGTGCTGACGCGCTTTGCTCCCGATCGCGAGCTGCGCCGCACCCATCGCTTTCATCGCGCCGGCGCTGGTGTGTGGCGTCTTTCGCCCTTCGTCGCTGGGCATGATCACGCCCCCGCCGAGACGGCGAGCGAGGCCGTGGTCGGCCAGTGCTTGCTCGGCCTGTCGTACATTCCGCAAAGCCGCGAGATGGTCGCCGACTATGTGTATGGCTTGCTCGGTCTCGCTCGCCCTCGCTCTGGCCCAGGACCTCGCTCGGACGACCGACGTGCGGGCAGGGGAATACGTCACTCGCGCCGGTCATGAGGCTGCTGTTCTCGACTTGCCGCGAGCTGCG